>JACCDN010258651.1_pt1 | contig 71327 bp, 67 predicted proteins | sample 7441691 | NCBI WGS metagenome assembly JACCDN01 (sample SAMN15323439, study PRJNA562643) | freshwater metagenome | isolation source: river surface water | place: USA:Blue River Watershed | collected 2017-08-16
AACGACCCGTGTGCAAACGTTTGCCGGCATCGCCCACCAGGCTGGTCAGGCGGTGTTCAATGTTGAGGTGCACATCTTCCAGATCCAAAGACCAGGTAAACGCCCCGCTTTCAATTTCGCCCAGAATCTGCGCCATACCGCGCTCGATATCGGCCAGATCCTGTGTGTTGATAATGTTCTGCTTGGCGAGCATACGGGCGTGAGCCAGGGAGCCACGAATATCCTGTCGCCAGAGCCGTTGATCAAAATCAACGGAAGCCGTATATCGTTTGACGAGCTCCGACATGGGTTCGTCAAAGCGCCCGGCCCAGGTGTAAGGGGTCGAAGCGGAGGTCTTTTCGTTGGCGGACATGGCAGAAGAGAGTGTAGTGGCTACAAACCCCACATTATAAGGGAGTCCGCGTGCTAGCATTGCATTCATTCAGGGTAATCGTGCCCTTTGCTTTTGTGAAACTGCTTTATGTCAGAACCTTTGATTATCGCTTCCCGAGAATCGCGCCTTGCTATGTGGCAAGCAGAGCATGTGCAACGCCTTTTGCAGGCGCAAAATCCAACACGTGATGTACAGATTCTGGGAATGACAACTCGCGGCGATCAGATTCTTGATCGTCCTCTTGCGGCAATCGGTGGCAAGGGTCTTTTCATCAAAGAGCTCGAAGTCGCCATGGCTGAAGGCCGCGCTGATCTGGCGGTGCATTCGATGAAAGATGTGCCAATGGAAATGCCGGAAGGCTTCGTTTTGGCAGCGATTAGCGAACGAGAAGACCCGCGGGATGCGTTGGTCAGTCCAAAGTATGCGTCGCTGTCGGCCTTGCCATTAGGCGCCATTGTGGGTACATCAAGCTTGCGCCGAGAGGCACAACTTCGGGCACGCTTTCCCCATCTAGTGATCAAGCCACTACGCGGCAATCTGGACACGCGTCTACGCAAATTGGATGACGGTGAGTTTGACGCCATTATTCTGGCAGCGGCGGGTCTCGTGCGCCTAGGCCTGGCAGACCGAATTCGAGCACGGATCGACCCGGCGGATATGTTGCCGGCACCAGGGCAAGGGGCATTAGGTATTGAAATTTGTGAAGGTCAGCCGGAAATGCAACGTATTGCTGACGGGCTGGCAGATGAAGCAACTGCTGCCTGTGTGCGCGCCGAGCGTGCCTTTTCTCGTCGGTTAGGTGGTAGCTGTCATCTGCCGATCGCCGGTTTTGCTTTGACCGAGGACAATCAGCGCTTCTGGCTGCGCGGTCTGGTTGCTTCGGTAGATGGCACCAAAATTGTGTCAGGTGAATGTCGCGGTGCTTGGTCGGAAGCGGAAGTCCTTGGGGTTGCCTTAGCGGAAAGCTTGTTGGCTCAAGGAGCGGATGCGCTGATTTGCCAGATCAACGCGGGCTAAACATGCCGCAGCCGCTGACCGGTCCTCTAGTCGGGCAGCATATTCTGGTCACACGACCGGCGGGGCAAGCCGCAAGCCTGATGGCAGGCATAGCGCAGTTAGGGGGGCGTGCCACGCACATTCCGTTTTTAGCCATCAAGCCTGCTTCTAACCTCAGTGATCTCGAAACCATTGCGGCACATTTAGACACGTATCGCACCTGTATTTTCGTTAGCGCGAATGCAGTCCATTCGGCTTGGCCGGTACTAACGGCACATCAACCTTGGCCAGAACATCTTGCGGCCGCTGTCGTTGGACCCGGAACAGCACGCGTGTTACGCCAACTAGGTGTGAATCACGTTTTACAGCCAGATGTGCAGTTTGATAGTGAAGGATTGCTGTCGCTGCCTTTTTTTTCGCCCGCGCAATGTCAGGGACGCGCTTTCGCATTGATTCGGGGTGAGGGTGGTAGGGATTTAATGGCCCGGACATTGCGTGAGCGGGGCGCTCAGGTTGATGAGGCCAGTGTCTATCAACGTTCGTTAGATTCGGACGCGGTCAGCGTTACCGCTCAGCTGATGCATACCGATCAACCCTCCACTATGATCGTCACGAGTAGTGAATCGTTGCAGCGATTTATGGGGGCAGCCCCTGATAGCTTGGCACAAGGGATGCGTCAACTCACTATGGTCGTGCCCCATGCACGCATTGCTCAATGTGCGACAGATCTTGGGTATGAGAACGTTGTCGTTTGCGATGGTGGGGATGACGGCATTTTGAGATTCCTACAAACGTATAATGAATCATCGTTAACCGACGAGCCTGGAATGGAAGCGCTATGACTGATGTCCACGATACTGACCACACAAAATCTGCCCCCAAGGAACCGAATAAGAAACGCGCCTCACGGAGCCGCCGCTGGATTGTTGTTGTCCTGGCATTGCTGGTTCTGGGTGTAGCGGGTCAGCAAGTCTGGACCCTAAGGCTTTGGGAAGGATTGAATCGTGAGGAAGCAGCGGTAGTCACCGTTGATAGCAGGTTAGCGATGCTGGAGTCGGCATTAGCCAATCAGCAACAGATGCGCCAGGAGATTGAAACGTTACGTCAATCTCTGCAACAAGAGCGGCAGTTGTTGCAGCTAGATCGGCTTGAAGAGCGCCTGGATACCGGGTGGCAAATCTGGGTCGCAACCGGTGATAGCAAATTGCTGGTGAATGCGCTTAAGGAAGCTCAAAGCACACTCGCTAATGATCCAACATCAGCGGCACAGGCGTTGCGGTTAGCCATAGCTCGAGATCAGGCAGCGATCACGTCGCAACACGTGAACGATCTGCGCGAGAGCATTGAACAACTGGATGGGGTGATTGCCAGCATCCACCAATTGCCATTGGTACAGGATCGTCGTTTGCCGCAGGCCGAGGCTGTGCCTTTAGAGTCGTCAACGGTAGCCCCTGCTGACACACTCATGGATAAAGCCCGTATTGTTGTTGCTGGACTGGCCGAGGAGCTCTGGCAGTCTATTCGTGGCATGGTGCGGGTCCAGCGGCTGGATCGTGCTGAGGCAGCGCTGATCGCGCCCGACCAACGTGTGTTTTTACAACAGGGTTTGCGTTTGCTGCTTCTGGATGCGCGACATGCGCTGGTTCAACGAGATACGGCAATCTATCAGCAGACGCTTAGTCAGGCTCGTATCTGGATAGCGAAATATTATGATGCCAGCAATACCCTGGTTAAAACCGATCTCTCGATACTGCAACAGCTTGCGGGGTTAAATATTGAGCCCTCCGCGGTGAGTTTAGAGGCAACACGCACCGCTTTAGCGATGGCGCGTTCTGCAATATCAGATGCACCGTTGCAGGTAACCGATGCGCAAGCGCTAGAAGGAGCTTCTCCGAGCGAAACTAAGGCCAAAGGAGCTGCCGAATGAAAAAGTGGCTACTTTGGGGGCTAGCGCTTGGCGCGCTGGCAGTGGTTATTGCTGATCTCATGCACCGGAATGATGGCTATGCCTTGATTGTTTTCTCGACATGGCGCATCGAGATGTCGCTTAACTTTCTTGTGCTGACGCTCCTCGGCACGCTACTGGTTGGCGCAGTTTTGCTTAAAGTGTTGCAAGGTACCCTGCAATTGCCCGGTCGGATTGCCCGTTACCGAGCCTTGCGTCGACAGCGTAAAGGCGAACAGACCTTTCTATCCTCTCTGCGGTTGCTTTTAGAAGGGCATTTCGAGGCATCGATTAAGGCCGCCGAGCGCGCGCGCAAACTTGGCTTCGCAAGCGGTTATGCGGATTTGCTGGCGGCACGTGCGGCGCAAGGGCTGGATGATCAGGATAGAGCAGCTGTCTGGCTTGGTCGGGTAGATACTGATGATGGTGCATTGGTTGCCGCACGTTTGCAGCAGGAGGCTGAGATGCTCGTGGCGCGTCGTCAGTTTGAGGCAGCGCTGCAGGTGCTGATGTTGGCTCAGCACGAAGTAAAACCGCCCAGAAGCACGGCGAATTTGCGTACGGAACTTCGTGCACTACTAGGGACCGAGCGCTGGGAGGACGTGCTGTTACAAGTGCGTTCGTTGCGCCCCAGAGATGGCTTGTCTCAGAACTTTCTGGCGAGTTGCCGGCGTCAGGCACATTTAGGCAATCTGCGTCACTATCGAAGCGATCAGCAGCGCTTTTCAATGTATCTGGTGCAGATCCCACACAATGAGTGTGATGCGGATCTGCTAGAGGCGGCAGATGCCATGTTAAGTCGTATGGTGGCCGATGAGTGGACGGCCAAGGCGCGAGAATTTATAGAGACACATAAGGTGCGCTAACTGTAGTTTACATGTGGGAGCACCAAGAGCAGAACATAGGGCAGCCTCGGCTCTCATGGCGCAAGCGCCCGAAATCGAGCCAAACCTGCCACCATGTCCTGCTTCCACCTTCTAAGGTCGATCGAAAACGATCGAGGAAGTCTAAGCCAGCCAATCTTGGTGTGGCAAAAAGTCCGTGTAAAGTGCTGCTTCGGGGGATCCGGCTTCTGGATGCCAGTCGTAACGCCATTTCACGATCGGTGGCATCGACATCAGAATCGATTCGGTACGGCCGCCCGATTGCAGACCAAAAAGCGTACCTCTGTCGAAGACTAGATTGAATTCAACATACCGGCCACGACGATACGCCTGGAAATCGCGTTCGCGCTCGCCCCAGGACATATTGCGGCGACGTTCCAGTAGTGGCGCATAGGCTTGCACAAAGGCATCACCGACTGAACGGGTGAGCGCAAAACTAGCGTCAAAACCCGGTTCATTCAGATCGTCGTAAAAAATCCCGCCAACGCCACGCGCTTCATTGCGATGCTTCAGGAAAAAGTATTGATCACACCAGGCCTTGAAGCGTGGGTGATATGCCTCGCCATGAGGCGCTAATGCATCACGGCAGGTCTGGTGGAAATGCACAGCATCTTCACGAAAGCCATAGTAAGGCGTGAGATCCATGCCACCGCCGAACCAGAACACAGGGGCTGCATCGGGCTGATCTTTGGGTGGGTGGGCGACAAAGTAACGCACATTCATGTGCGCTGTCGGACAATAGGGATTGCGCGGATGCATCACCAGAGAGACGCCCATCGCTTCATAGGGTCGTCCAGCAAGCTCGGCACGATGCGCAGAAGCAGAAGGCGGTAATTGCTCACCCATTACGTGCGAGAAATTAACCCCGCCACGCTCGATGAGGTTGCCTTCTTCAATCAGGCACGATGTACCACCACCGCCTGCTGGGCGAGTCCAGCTGTCACTTCGGAAAGGCTTGCCATCGAGCAACGAAAGCGCATGAACAATCCGGGACTGTAAGTCCTGCAGATAGGCTTGAACGGCCGCAGAACGTTCGGTGCCAGTTAGTTGGCTCATGGTATGTGCTTGTTATCGGTTGATAGCGCGGTAGCCAATGTCCTTGCGGTATTGCATACCGTCAAACTGGATCGTTGCTGCGGCTTCATAAGCACGCTTTTGCGCGGCAGCCACGGTGTCGCCGAGTGCGGTGACGCACAGGACGCGGCCCCCGTTGGTGACCACGTTGCCATTTTCATCAGCGGTACCGGCATGAAACACATGGGCATCTTCACCGGCAGCATTGCCTGCCGGTAGACCGTGAATGACGTCGCCCTTGCGTGGCGTTTCCGGATAATTCTGTGCCGCCATCACGATACCCAGCGCAACACGGGAGTCCCATTCGGTATTGGCTTGATCGAGTGTACCGGCAATGGCGTGTTCGAACATTTTGACGGCATCGGACTTCAGACGCATCATGATCGGCTGTGTTTCCGGATCACCCATGCGGGCGTTGAATTCCAGGGTTTTCACCGAACCATCTTTGCCGATCATCAGGCCAGCGTACAGAAAGCCTGTAAAGGGAATGCCATCGGCTTCCATGCCGCGTACGGTGGGCAGAATGATCTCGCGCATGGCTTGTTCATGTACCGTCGGTGTCACCACCGGTGCAGGGGAGTAGGCACCCATGCCGCCCGTATTTGGGCCGGTGTCGCCATCGCCAATGCGCTTGTGATCCTGACTGGTCGCCATCGGCAACACATTCTTACCATCGACCAGCACGATGAAGCTGGCTTCTTCCCCATCCAGAAAATCTTCAACAACCACACGGGCACCGGCGCTACCGAGCTTGTTGCCGGAGAGCATGTCGTCAATGGCGGCATGGGCTTCGTCGAGCGACATGGCAACCACAACGCCTTTGCCGGCGGCTAGACCATCGGCCTTGATCACGATGGGGGCACCCTGGCGATTCACATAGTCATGAGCCGCGGCAGCCTCAGTAAATGTTTCGAAGCCGGCAGTTGGAATCTTGTGGCGGGCCATGAAGCGTTTGGCGAAATCTTTGGAGCTTTCCAGTTGTGCAGCGGCTTTGGTTGGTCCGAAAATCTTCAGACCGCGGGCACGGAACATGTCGACAATACCAGCGGCGAGCGGGGCTTCAGGGCCAACCACCGTGAGATGGATCGCGTTTTGTTCAGCGAAATCAGCCAGTGCGTTAATGTCAGTGATCGGTAGATTCTCGAGTTTTGGTTCGCGAGCTGTACCGGCATTGCCGGGGGCAACAAATACCTGAGTAACGCCTGCCGCTTGAGCCAGTTTCCAGGCGAGTGCATGTTCACGGCCACCAGAGCCAACGACGAGAATTTTCATGAAGCGATCCTGCGAATTAAATGGGTTGATGCGTACAGCGAATTATTTGAACGAGTACTTAGCCCACCAGAAGAGCACGTTACCGTTGCCTTCACCGCCGGGAATATAGGCCATCTGGACATCGATCGGACCGTAGCCGGCAGTGACCATCGGCAGGATACCCGGTGTCGGGGCGTAGCCGTTGATGTCGGAGCGCATGAACAGGAATACGGTTGCACCGATGCCGATGCGGGATTGTTCATTAATCGGGTTCCAGGTGGGTACCCAACCATAACCCGCCATGTACATCGGTTGTGCGTGCGAATCCTGGAAGCCCATGACATAGACGCCTTCCCAGTTGCCGCTGGCGTTATACCAGCCCTTACCCAAGCCGCCACCGGCCGGGTATTCGGTGTAGCTCGCACGTTTTTCAGGACTGTAAGCGAAGGGCAGGTGGTAGCTCCAGAAAGGCACGTAGAGCTCTACATCGCCTTTGGTCCAGATGTCTGAGAGGTGCTGTCCGGCTGTATCCCAGGCATTGCTATACCAGGATTTGCTTTCAGCGCTCTGAGTTGTGTTTGGCGAGCCTACAACGACAACGCTTTGGGGCGTGCCGGAAGTAGTATCTGATTGGCTCGCTGGCGGTGTTGCCGCTGCGGGTTCAGATGCTTCGTCTGCAAAGACAGTCGCTGCGAAAATTAAGGACAGCGCTGCCAGTAAAGCAGTAATGATGCGGGAACGATTCATGGCGGTGGCTACTGAATAGTTAATCGAAATTAGTGGCGGAAGTGACGTGCACCAGTAACAACCATGGCCAGGCCATGCTCGTCCGCTGCTGCAATGACTTCTTCGTCACGCATAGAGCCGCCCGGTTGGATCACGGCTTTAGCACCGGCCTCTGCCAGTACGTCTACGCCATCACGGAACGGGAAAAATGCATCAGACGCCACCACAGAGCCTGCCAGTGAAAGCTTGGCATTGGCTGCCTTGATTGCGGCGATACGGGTTGAATCAACGCGGGACATCTGACCGGCACCGACGCCAAGCGTCATACCGTTACCGCAGAATACTATAGCATTCGATTTAACGAATTTGGCGACGCGATAGGCAAAAAGCAGGTCGGCAATCTGGGCAGGTGTTGGCTGGACTTTGGTAACGACTTTGAGATCTGAGGCCTGAACATTAAAAGCATCAGGCGTCTGCACCAGTAGGCCACCGCCCACGCGCTTGAGTTCCAGAGCGTGATAGACGGGGTTATTGCCTTCTGGGAGAGGCACGGTGAGTACACGCAGATTGGCTTTTGCGTTGAGGAGTGCCATGGCAGCCGGGGTAAATGCCGGGGCAATCAGCACTTCAACGAAGTGCTTGCGCTCGTTCATGGCTTCAATCACATCCACATCAACGAGGCCGTTGAAGGCGATGATGCCGCCAAAGGCCGAGGTCGGGTCGGTCTGGAAGGCTTTTTCGTAGGCCTTGAGCAGGTTACTATCCACTGCCACGCCACAAGGGTTGGCGTGCTTAACGATGACGCAGGCTGGTTCGCGGAAAGTTTTCACGCACTCCCATGCGGCATCGGCATCGGCGATATTGTTGTACGAGAGTTCTTTGCCGCCGTGTTGTGTGTAGTTAGCAATAGCGCCGGCGGTTGGTGTGCTATCTCGGTAGAAAGCCGCTTTTTGCAGCGGGTTTTCCCCATAGCGCAGTGTTTCGCTACGATCGAAAGCCAGTTGTAGATGGCTTGGGAATATTGATGGGGTTGGCGCTGCTTCGGCAGGTTTGGTTTCAACATCCGCCTCTAAGCCTGTGAGCCAGTTGGCGATGGCCGAATCGTAGCGTGCGGTGTGCGTGAAAGCTTTTTTGGCCAGACCAAAACGGGTGGTCAGCGACAGCACTGCACCGTTGGCCTTCATTTCTTCAATCAGACCAGCGTAATCGGCCGGATCGGTCACGATCGCGACACCATTGTAGTTTTTGGCCGACGAACGAACCATGGCCGGGCCGCCAATATCGATGTTTTCGATTGCATCTTCCAGTGTCACGCCCGCTTTGGCCACGGTTTCGCGGAACGGGTACAGATTCACGCAAACCAGATCGATCATCGGTATGCCGTGTTGCTCAATGGTAGCCATATGGGCTGGCAGGTCGCGGCGCGCCAGAATACCGCCGTGTACCTTAGGGTGGAGTGTCTTAACGCGGCCGTCCAGCATTTCAGGGAACCCTGTGTAGTCGCCGATTTCGGTGACGTTGAGGCCGGCTTCACGCAGGAGCTTGGCTGTGCCACCGGTCGACAGCAGGGCGACACCCTGCGCATCAAGCGCCTGAGCGAATTCGAGAACGCCGGTTTTATCGGAAACGGAGAGCAGTGCCTGACGGATTTTCATGATGGCGGTAGGGTGAAGTTCAGAAAGGGTTTAGAGCAATCCGTGATCGGATAGCTTCTTGCGGAGGGTGTTGCGATTAATACCGAGAATCTGTGCAGCAACGGTCTGGTTGTTGGCGGCTTGGCGCATCACGACTTCAAGCATTGGACGCTCTACGCAGGTGAGCACCATGTCATAAACGGCCGTAGCGGATTCACCATTGAGTTCGGTGAAATATTTTTCCAGTGCGGTGGTCACCGCTTTGGCCAGTTCGGAGGAGTTCTGGGTGCTCATGCGGTCAGCTCCTCATCGTTGGCATTGCTGGTGTCATAGACCAGGTGCTCGTGACGCTGTCCCAGGCCGCTGAAAAAGTCCTGAACCATGGCGCGTTGTTCAATCACGGAATCCAGACGATTCATCTGATGGCGGAAAGCAGCCGAGCCACTGAGGCCTTTGGTGTACCAGGAGATGTGCTTGCGTGCAACGCGCACGCCAGTTTCGGTGCCATAGAAGCCGTAGAGGTCTTCCAGGTGCTCCAGCAGAATGCTCTGGATTTCGGTGACGGCGGGCGGTGGCAATTTCTCGCCGGTGGCCAGGTAGTGCTCGATCTCGCGGAAGATCCATGGTCGTCCCTGCGCGGCACGGCCGATCATGACGCCATCAGCGCCGGTTTTTTCGAGGACGGCTTTGGCCTTTTCCGGGGTGGTGATGTCGCCATTGGCAATCACCGGAATGCGTGCAGCCGCTTTAACAGCGGCAATGGTGTCGAATTCAGCTTCGCCGCGATATTGCTGACAACGCGTGCGGCCGTGCACGGCCAGTGCGCGGATCCCACTTTCTTCAGCGATGCGCAGAATGCTCGGGGCGTTTTTGTTGTCAACGTTCCAGCCCGTGCGAATTTTCAGGGTGACCGGCGTATCCGGTACGGCGCTCACAACGGTCGAAAGAATTTTGGCAACGAGGGTTTCGTGTTGGAGCAGGGCGGAACCGGCCATCACATTGCAAACCTTTTTGGCCGGACAGCCCATGTTGATATCAATGATCTGGGCGCCGCGATCAGCATTGTGTTTCGCAGCTTCAGCCATCATGGCTGGATCAGCACCGGCAATTTGCACGGAGATCGGTGAGACTTCACCATCGTGGTTGGCACGACGTTGCGTTTTGGCGCTGCCGTAGAGCAGGGAATTTGAAGTCACCATTTCCGAAACAGCCAATCCTGCGCCCAGTTTTTTACAAAGCTGACGGAATGGGCGATCTGTCACGCCGGCCATCGGCGCAACAAACAGATTGTTTCGAAGGTTAAAACCAACAAATTCCATGGCTCGGGTGCAAGAGGGAAAGCCTTGTATTCTAACCCGAAAACCTGATTTTTGCCTAAAATTTAGTCAATTTTGTTGCGCTGCAGGGATGGCGGCGCATCCATTGATGTTAAGGCCAGGCGCGAGCCCCCCAGATCATGCGACGCGCCACAAAGTGCCGAAGGAGGCTGATCAGATCAAGAGCGCTCAGACCCATACCGCGAACGGTGTTGAGTAAAGGAAAAGACGTGGAGAAAGCGCGCACAATGCCGTCGGTGAATGCTGCTGCACCGTAGCGGTCTAATTGGCGAGACCGTGCATAGGGGGTAAGGGTGTGGATCGACCCCGGATCCATCGCATGACGCAGATGCTGTGCCAGCAAGGCCGCATCGCGTAAGCCCAGATTAAAGCCCTGGCCAGACACCGGATGCAAGGTTTGCGCGGCATTCCCGATCCAGAGTTCGCGATTATTCAGCGCGGGTTGTCGTAAGCGCAGCTTCAAGGGGAAGCTGGCGCGTGGGCCCACATCCGTAAAACGTGCTTGCGGCCCAATGGCAGCCTGGATGCGTGTCAGAATTTCAGCGTCACCCAGTTGCAGTAAAGATTCGGCATCGGCTTCGGGGATGGTGTACACAACGGAAACCCGTTTGCCATTGACCCCGTCAACAGGTAACAGCGCCAATGGGCCCTGTGGTGTAAAGCGCTCCCAGGCACGCTGACGGTGGCTCTCTGCCAAACCAGCCTCGAAAATCAGCGCGCGTTGGCCGTAGCCCCGGGCAATAACGCCCTGGCTGTCATCGGGCGGAGTGCCTTCGGCATGCACAATCAGGCGCGCACGCACGGTTCGGTCGCCTAGCCGTATCGTCCGGAAAAATGGGTCGGCATCCGCGGCTGGCTCGGCCACATCCGCGCGGCTGTTATCCAGGCAAGAGAGCTGATCCGGATTACGCGCAATCGACTGTTTGAGCGCATCGTGCAGGCAGCGGATTAGCGCGCCGTAACGCACCACATAACCCAGCGCGGGGATGCGGTAGTCTTTGCGGTCAATCAGCGTGCGTCCGAAGCCACCGTTTTGTGAAATATGAATGGTTTCAATCGGGGTGCATCGGCCATCACCCTGACCCGTGGGCACCGGCCAGGCATTTTCAGGGGCCAATAGTTGGCGAGCACCTTCCGAAAGCGCCAGGGCACGCGGGTCGTTTTGCCCCGCATCCAGACTGCGTTGTTCCAGAAGCAAGACCCGATGGCGCGTGCCGGCTAACAATAGTGCCAACGTGCTGCCAACCGGGCCAGCGCCAAGAATGACGATATCGTATTCGTCCGCTGAACTAGTCGTCATCGTATTCATGGTCTGTCGGCCATCAGGGCTTCAATGTCCTCAATGGTCTTCGGGGCGTCCAGCGTTGTGACCCGGCAACCGCTATCCGTAACGACGACATCGTCTTCGATACGAATACCGATGTTGTGGAATGCGGGCGGCACGTCATCGGCCGGGCGTACGTAAAAGCCCGGTTCAATGGTTAATGTCATGCCGCTTTGTAATGACACCCATTCATCGTCTTCGTGATACGGGCCGGCATCATGGACATCCAGCCCCAGCCAGTGGCTGGTACGGTGCATGTAGAAGCGCCGGAAGTCGCCAGATTCAATGACGCCGTCAACGCTGCCCTGACAGAGTTTGAGATCGATCATGCCTTGAACGAGCGCGCGGACGGCGGCATCGTGTGGTGCATGAAATGCGGCACCCGGCCGGGTCGCTTTGATGGCGACCTCCTGTGCAGCAAGCGTTATGCTGTAAAGCTCCCGTTGTGCCGGGCTAAAACGCCCGTTGACCGGAAACGTGCGTGTAATGTCGGATGCGTAACCATTCACTTCGCAACCGGCATCAATCAGTACGAGGTCACCATCCCGCAGCGCTTGGTTATTGGCGGTGTAATGCAGCACGCAGGCATTAGCGCCACCGGCAATGATGGCAGGGTAAGACGGTGGGTGACCACCGGCCTGCAGAAACGCGTATTGCAGTTCTGCATCAAGCTGATATTCATAGAGTCCAGGCCGGCAAGCGCTCATGGCACGACGATGGGCATTGGCCGCAATATCTGCAGCACGTTGCATGAGCAGTAGTTCGCCGGCATCTTTATTGCGACGCATGGGTTCTACCAGTGCCCGCCAATCAGCAACTACCGTGGGCGCCTGTTTGCCGGCTCGCGATTGAGCGCGTGCCTGTTCAAGCCAGCGACCTGTTCGGGCATCCCACTCCGGGTTAACGCCCAGGCTATGCCAGAGGGTTTGTGCACCAATCAGATGTTCGCTAACGACCCGGTCCAGATCATCGAGCGCATAGGCTGCATCAAAGGCAAAACGTTCCCGGGCAGCTTCCGGTCCAAACCGGAAGCCTTCCCAGAGTTCACGTTCTTCATTTTTGGCGCGACAGAAAAGCAGGCTTTGCGGCTTATCGGAAACCAAGAGCACGAGCACGGCATCCGGCTCTTCAAAACCGGTCAGGTACCAGAAATTGCTATCAAAGCGGAACGGGTGATGGGTATCCCGATTGCGGATGAGCTCCGTTGATGTCGGAATGATCGCAACCCCACGACCTTTTTTATGCATTTCCACCAACACCTGGTGGCGACGGTGCACAAATGGCGTTGCCTCAAAGGCTTTGGGCGTCAGCGGTGCGAGTGGCGGCGGCAGTGATTGGTAGGTAGGCATCATGCGGGATCGTTTACGGATGGTCTGATCATACCCCTGGTTAAGGCTTATCTGCGCTGGCCTGCGCGCAATTCTGCATCCAGCGCCGCGAGCCGTTCCGGAGTGCCGATATCTTCCCATCGGCCCGTATGGTTTTCTCCGCTGACCCGGCCTTGAGCCATCGCGGCACGCAGCAGGGGCGCTAGCTTGGCGGGTTCACCACTAGCCAGATCTTTGAATAGACTCGGGCGGTAGACGCCAATGCCGGCAAAGGTGAGTGCGGGTCCGTCGGATGTCTTGTCGCTCACCCGATTGCCCTTTAGCGTGAAGTCGCCGGTCGGGTGCTGTGGTGGATTGTTCACCAGCACCAGGTGTGCCAGATCGGACTCGTTCAAACGGATTTTCTGGATGGGCCAATCGCAGTAGATGTCACCATTGACCACGAGGAAGGGGGTATCGCTGCCGTTTTCTAAGTGCGGCAGCGCCTGACAAATACCGCCAGCCGTTTCCAGTGCACCAACAGGTTCGGCAGACCAGGTAATGGACAGACCCCATTGAGACCCGTTGCCCAATGCGGCCACCAGTTGTTCGCCCAGGTGGGCGTGATTAATCACGATATCTTTGAAGCCGGCAGCCGCCAGGCGTTCCAGGTGATAAACGATCAGCGGTTTATCGGCAGCGGGCAACAAGGGTTTGGGGCAATGGTCGGTCAACGGGCGCATCCGCTCCCCTCGACCCGCTGCCAGAATCATCGCGCGCATGCTGTTCCCTTAAAAGGTGTAACCGATCTGCAGATCGCGCGGTGACAAGCGTTCAAGGATCGGCACGAGCGGGCGTAGTTCGGCGTAGCGTTCGGCGGTGCGGTAGGCGTAATTGAAGAAACGCGGCAGGTCTTCCAGGTAGTGACCTTTGCCATCCCGGTAGTTCAGGCGACAGAAGATACCCAGCACCTTCAGATGACGTTGTAGCCCCATGAATTCATAGGCACGCCAGAAATCACCGAAATCAGCATGAACAGGCAGACCGGCCTTTCGGGCCTGTTCCCAGTAACGGATCACCCAATCCAGTTCGCGTTCTTCGTCCCAGGAAATAAACGCATCTCGGAATAACGACACCACGTCATAGGTGATCGGGCCGTAAACGGCATCCTGGAAATCCAGAATGGCGGGAGTGTTCGGGTCATCGGTCAGCATCATATTGCGCGGCATGTAATCGCGGTGAACAAACACCTGGGGCTGAGCCAGAGCAGATGCGACCAGGGCTTCCATGACACCATTCAGCCGGTCTTGTTCCTTTTCAGTCAGCTCGATGCCGGCGTGACGGGCAATACACCACTCCGGAAACAGTGCCAGTTCCCGCTGGAGCAGGGCTTCATCATAGGCGGGCAGAATGTCTGCTTTGGAGCTGAGCTGCCATTGAACCAGCGCCTTGATCGCACCGCGCATGAGCGTATCGGCTGTTTTTGTATCCGCTGCGTGTAGCGTTTTCAGATAACCGGTGCTGCCTAGGTCATTGAGCAATAAATAGCCATTGGTCGGGTCTGCAGCCAGAATCTTGGGGGCCACCAGGTCTGCATCAGCCATGAGGCCGGCAATCTGTATAAACGGGCGGACATCTTCCTTGTCTGGTGGGGCGTCCATCAGAACGGCTGTTTCGCCACCAGGCCACGTGGCCCGGAAGTAACGCCGAAAGCTGGCATCAGCAGAAGCTGGCGTCAGGACGGGTGTGCCTGGGTAGAGTTGGCTCTGGGCGGCAAATTCGGTGCCAGAAAGCAGGCGAGAGTCAATTGTGGTCGTCATCGTGGTCTAGGGGAGCCTAAAGGCGTCTTTAAGGGGTAAAAATGCTAGAATTGACAGTATTTTACCTTGTGCAGGCAAGTGGCTGAAATTGGCTGCTTTGTACGCCCATCTGGAACTGATCGTTGTTTATTGTTGTGCCTTCCCGTTTGCCCACATTTTCTCGCGAATTTCTGACCCATGGCGCATCAGCGCCTATGGGCGTGCGTTTGCCGCTGGCCGTTTGGGTGGCAACACTGAGCTTGGGCGGTGCGGCATTGGCTGTCAGTACCCCGGTTTTTGCCCAAAGCAGTGTGACGCCAGTTCGCATGGAGCCTTTGCTCGTAGATCCGGCGCTGCTGGGCGGCGCACCCGCGATGCCTTCATCAAGTGCGGCCGCTTTGGGGGGCTTGCCCACATCCGGTAGCACCGGCAAAAAAGCACTCGCTAAAAAAGCCGTACAGCAACCCATTATTCAGGCACCCGTTCAACAACCCGTGGTAACAGAAACGGTGCCGGTGGCTGAAGCGCCGATACCCGCGCCCACCTCGGTGAAGTCAAGCAAGGTGGCTGCAGCGCCCTTGAAATCGGATCCTCAGTCTGAACCTGTTGCCCCGGAGCCGGTGCCAGAACCCCAGCCTCAACCGGTGCCGACGCCAGCCCCGGCACCGGTCGCACCGAGTGTGCCGTTGGCGCCACGTGCTCCCGTGCCAACGGCACCAACGCAGCCGGTTGCCGAAACAACGACCAAACCGCAATCCCCTGCGCTGGCCAAAGATCAGACTGAACTGTTGGCCGATGTCATTACGGGCCGTAATGATCTGGAGCTCACAGCGACGGGCAATGCCGAATTGCGCCGTGATGGCACGATCCTTAATGCCGATCGTATTGTTTACAGCATCGTTGAAGATAATGTCGATGCGCAAGGCAATGTCCTCTACCGAGATCCGACTCAGGGGACAACCATGTCGGGCACAGATGCCGATATCGTTGTGGCAGCAAGAACGGGTTATATCAATAACGCGAATTACGAAATTCGCCAGAAAAAGCAGATTGCGCAGGTAAACCAGGGGCCGTGGTCCTTTAATGCGCCGCCTCTGGGGGCAACGCCGACAGCCAGCGCAGGTGCAGCTGTGCCTATGGGCGGTACGAATGTGCCGACCTATGGCGTAGCAGCGAGTTCGACATTAACGCAACAGCCTGGTCAACAGACGGCCATCAACGAGGCGGTTGCTGGCGGTGCGGATGCAGAAACACAGGCGCAGGCAGCAACTATGGGGAGCACTGCTTTCTTGCCGGGGCAGACGCCGCTCGCGAAAATTGTCGAGACTATGTCTCATGGTCAGGCGGCGCGAATTAATTTCGAAGGCGAAAACCGCTATCGGGCAGAGGATGCCACGTACACCACATGTCCAGCGGGCGATAGCGGCTGGTATGCACGCGCGTCCACGTATCATCTGGACTACGAACAGAACGAAGGTAGTGCAACTAACTCATTGCTCTACTTCCAGAACGTGCCTTTCCTCTACATGCCTTACGCCTTTTTTCCGTTGGATCGCGGGCGGCACTCGGGCTTTCTCGCGCCGAGTCTAGGCTCGTCGCAGCTAAACGGCTTCCAGACGATAGTTCCTTACTACTTCAATCTGGCACCGAATTATGATGCAACCTTTGCGCCAGCCATCTACGGTAGGCGTGGCGTCTCGTTTAATACGGAAGCGCGTTATCTGGGTAATACGGGTAATAGCCCCGTGCCGACTTTTACCGGTAGGGATGCCTTCAACTACATGCCGAACGATCGGATGATGAATCGTGACCGCTGGAGTTTTCTGTCGCAGCATCAACAGCAGTTCAATAATGTGTTGCCAGGGCTTTCCGGTGCGTGGGATCTACAAGGTGTCTCTGATTCATACTACTTTACGGATTTGAATAATTCGCTGGCGGCGATGTCTCAGTCGTACCTGCCGCGTACGGGTCGGCTTAATTATGCAGCCCCGACCTGGAATGCTTCTGTCGTGGCACAGGGCTATCAAACGCTAAACTTTAACCCCAGTGCATCCGTAGCAACGCCATACCAATTGCTGCCGCAGGTTAACTTTGCCATGAATCGTTCGCTGCTTAATGCCGCAGGGTTCAGTAATGTGCGGCTCAATGAGCACGATGAGCTGGAAGTGCTGTCTAGCAATGGTATGTTTGATCAGCCGGCACGGATGGATGCATTGGTTTCGGCAAATAGCTCTTACTTTACGAACCAGACGCAATCGTACGTGCAGGGTAATCGCCTGTGGGCCTATCCGCAGTTTGTGACCAGCTGGCAATCACCGGGTGTGTACATCACGCCCAAAGCGGGTGTGCACTACACGCAATACAACACCAATGCCGGGCAGTTAACCAACTCTGGTAGCGGTAGTACTACAGCGATTAATTCGGATAACGCATCGCGGACCTTGCCCATCCTGTCCCTGGATTCCGGCATGGTGTTTGACCGTAAAACGGAGTATTTCGGCCGGACGCTGAACCAGACCTTGGAGCCACGTTTGTACTACCTGTATGTGCCATACCGTGATCAAACAAATCTGCCGCTGTTTGATACGGGTATCGCTGATGTGAGTTATGCACAGATGTTCAGCGAAAACATCTTTACTGGTTGGGACCGCGTCTCAAATGCAAATCAAGTCACGGCAGCCTTGTCGAGCCGCTACTCGATGGATAAGACAGGTCAGCAGTTAATGGGCTTTAGCGTTGGCCAGCGTATTTTCTTCCAACCTCAGCAGGTTAATCTGTATTCGGCACCAGGGTTGTCGACTAGTAGTTATGGCAGTAATGACTACTTTGCCCAGGCGAACGGCATGGTTGCACCCTATACGTCAATTAATGGATTTGCACAGGTTAGCCCTTACGCACAATCTAGCTCCACGAGCAACAGCACTAAGGTCAACCGTATTAATCGCGCAAGTATTGGCGGGCGCTTCCAGCCTAGCCGTGAAAACGTGTTGAATTACGCCTACCGCTATCAGAATCAGGATTACATTCCAGGTGCGCCAACGTCGGGCGCAGCAGCTGCCGCGGTGATGCAAAATGATGTGAGCGCGGCCTGGAAAATCTGGGGGCCTTTGCGTGCCGTGGGTCGATATACCTATTCTGCCGTGCAGTCATCACAGGTCGAAAGTCTGGCTGGCCTTGAGTACAACGCGTCCTGTTGGACTGCGCGCGCGGTATATCACCGTGCTATGACTTATAGTTCGACACAGACACCATTCCTGAATACCAGTTTCTTTATACAGCTGGAACTCAAAGGCATGGGTAGTATTGGTTCTAGTCCGATGGACATATTACGTCGTAACGTGCCGAATTACACCCGAACCTCGGATGCGGCTTTTATGCCGCCGATGACAGATCCTTACTATTGATCGATCGCAGACCATGAAGATGCTCAATCGTTTCAAAACTATGTTTGCCGTATTTTTTTTGGCAGCGTTAATGGTCGGGGTGGTTCAGGCAGCACCGGCCAATCCGACACCGGTGCAAAGATCATCGCAACCACAAACACTCGATCGTATTGTGGCCGTAGTGAATGATGGGGTGATTACACAGAATCAGCTTAATTCACGGGTGCGTTCGGCAACGATGCAACTGCATCGCCAGAAGGTGCAGCTTCCTCCGCCGGAGATTCTGCGTCAGCAGGTGCTCGATCAGATGATTACTGAACGGGCGCAAGTTCAAACCGCTAAAGAAGCCGGTGTTCAGGTGGATGATTCAGATCTGGAACAGGCCTTGGTGCGCGTAGCTGCTAATCAGAAAATGACGCCGCAACAGATGCGTCAGACGGTTGAGAAAGATGGCATTGCGTGGCCAGACTTTCGGGAAGAGATTCGCAGTCAGATGATGATTGCCCGTGTGCGTGAACGAGAAGTCGATGCCCGAGTGAATGTGTCGCCGGGAGAAGTGGATAACTTCCTCGCGAACCAGTCAGCCACAGGCGGTAGTGAAGAGGTGCATTTGGCACATATTGTGATTCGTATTCCCGAAGGGGCTTCGCCTGAAACGCTTAATAAATTACGGCTGAAAGCGGTATCGATTGATGAACAGGCAAAGGCAGGCAAAGATTTTGGGCAGCTTGCAGCAACCTATTCAGAATCAAACGATGCGATGCAGGGCGGTGACTTGGGCTTCCGTCCGTTGGACAGTTTGCCGCAGGTGATGAGTTCGGCAATCGCTAATCTCAAACCGGGTCAAGTCAGTGACGTAGTGCGGAGTCCGAGTGGGTTCCACATTGTTAAGCTGCTTGGCAGAAAAGGTGGCAGCGCCTTGCCACAGATTCAACAGACCCATGCGCGTCATATCCTGATTAAAGTGACTGAAGTCACCTCCGAACCTGAGGCGCGCCAGAAAATTAATCAGGTCCATAGCCGTCTAAAAAATGGTGAAGACTTCGCTGCACTCGCCAAACTATATTCGCAGGATGGATCCGCCCAGAAGGGCGGCGATCTGGGTTGGTTGTATCCCGGTGATACTGTCCCTGCTTTTGATCAGGCGATGAATGCACTCAAAATAGGCGAAATCAGTAATCCGGTTCAATCGCAGTTTGGCTTCCACATCATTCAGGTGCTTGAGCGCCGCACAACGGATGTGTCTCAAGAGCGTCAACGCCAGCGTGCGACCATGGCATTGCGCCAGCGTAAGCTGGAAGAGGCCAATCAGGAATGGATACGCCAGGTGAGAGACCGTGCCTACGTTGAGATACGTATGGATGACCAATGATGCCGGTTCGTCTTGCCATTACGTCGGGTGAACCAGCCGGGATAGGGCCCGACTTGTGTCTGCGGCTGGCGGAGCGTGCCTGGGCGGATGAGTTGGTGGTGCTGTGTGATCAGCAATTGCTCGCAGCACGTGCCACCGAAATTGGCAGCGACGTGCGCTTTCGCACTTATGATCCTAATCAACCCGTGCAGCCATCGCAGGTCGGCGAAATAACCGTATGCGATATTAAATGTCATGAACCCGTGGTCACGGGCGTGTTGAACGTGGCGAATAGTGCGTACGTTATTGCGCTGTTAGATCGGGCCATTGCAGGGTGTCAGTCGGATGAATTTGCTGCCATGGTCACAGCCCCTTTGCATAAGGGTGTGATTAATGAAGCCGGGCGCCCATTTACTGGCCATACCGAATATCTGGCAGAGCAAACAGACACGCCTCTGGTGGTGATGATGTTGGCGGGTGATACGCCACAGGGTCCGCTGCGTGTTGCGCTGGCCACAACCCATTTGTCGTTGGCAGAAGTGCCAGCAGCCATTACGGCAGAAACCTTAAGTGCCGTGTTGCGTATCCTGGATCATGACCTGCGTGCCAAATTCGGGTTGTCATCGCCGCGCATACTCGTTGCCGGATTGAATCCCCATGCCGGTGAAGGTGGTCACATGGGTCATGAAGAAATCGACATCATCATTCCTACCCTTGAGCAATTGCGTACCGAAGGCATGCACCTGATCGGCCCTTTGCCTGCTGACACTTTGTTTACGCCACGCGTCTTGCCGCAGGGTGATGCGGTGCTTGCCATGTACCATGATCAGGGTCTGGCGCCCCTCAAGTACGCCACTTTTGGTCAGGGTATTAACATTACGCTGGGTTTGCCGATTATCCGTACATCGGTTGATCACGGTACGGCGTTAGACCTGGCGGGCCATCGCTTAGATGGTGACGCAACCGTGCCGGATCCGGGCAGTCTGTATGCGGCAGTAACGCTGGCTGCGCAATTGTCTCGAAAGCAGGCGCAATGAATCGACCTCTGAGTAAACTGGCACAGGAAACAGGCCACAAAGCGCGTAAGCGTTTTGGGCAGAACTTTCTGATCGACCAGGGCATCATTCACGGCATCGTCGATGCAGTGAATCCGCGGCTGGGCGAGCAGGTGGTTGAAATTGGCCCGGGTCTTGGTGCGCTGACACAACCGATGTTAGAGCGTGCTGGCCATCTGCATGTGGTTGAGCTGGATCGAGATCTGATTGCACGCCTGGAAAAAAAATACACGCGGGCGCAGATGACGATTCATGCAGGAGATGCATTAGCGTTTGATTTTTCAACGCTCGGCCCCGAGCTCAGAGTCGTGGGCAATCTGCCTTACAACATTTCGACGCCGATCCTGTTTCATCTGCTCGATAAAGTTGAAGCCATTCGAGATATCCACGTCATGTTGCAAAAAGAAGTGGTGGATCGCATGGTGGCGCCTCCGGGGCACTCGGATCGTAGCCGCCTCTCGGTCATGTTGCAGCGCTATTGCTATCTGGAACCATTGCTCGATGTGCCGCCAGAGTCATTCGACCCCGCGCCCAAAGTTAATTCCGCTGTCGTGCGTATGATTCCCCGGCCTGTTGCTGATCGTTTGCCGGTAGACGAGATGGCTTTGCGCAATGTGGTGAATGCAGCCTTTTCTCAACGCCGTAAAATGGTTAGAAATACACTCAAACCATTGCTGACCAGTGAACAGATAGTAGCGGCGGGTGTCGACCCTACTGAACGCGCAGAACAGCTCAGCGAAGCAAATTTTGTTGCGCTGGCGAAGCAACTCGCCTGATTAAACCGTAAAGGTTGCAATCACCGGCGTGTGATCGGAAGGTCGCTCAAGTACGCGCGGTGATTTATCAATCACGCATTCTGTACAACACTCGGCAAGCGGTGTGCTGGCAAGTATGTGATCAATGCGCAAACCGAAATTGCGGCGGAATGCATTCATGCGGTAGTCCCACCAGGAAAAGCTTTTTTCCGCCTGTTCGAATTTGCGGAATACGTCTGTTAAGCCCAGGGCTTCGAGCGCAGCGAAGGCCTCACGCTCCGGGGGAGATACATGAATGGCTTCTTTCCAGTCCGGGTGTGCATCGGCATCTGTCGGCGCAATGTTGTAATCGCCAATCACACACAGTGATGAATGCGTATGGAGTTCACTCTGTAGCCACGCGGTTAAGTGCTTCAGCCAATCCAGTTTATAGACGAACTTTTCACTGCCCGGCGCCTGGCCATTCGGAAAGTAACCGTTGATCACGCGTACGCCATTGATGGTAGCGGCAATAATGCGTTGCTGTGGGTCGTTGTAACCGGGAATGCCACGTTGCACATCGCTGGCAACTACCCGCGATAGCAATGCGACACCGTTATAGGTTTTCTGGCCCGCAAACACGGCTTGGTACCCGGCCGCTTGAATGGCCTCCAGCGGGAATTTTGAATCCTCACACTTCAGCTCTTGGAGACCCACCACATCCGGTTTGGCAGCGCCTAGCCAATCCAGTAGGTGCGGCAGACGGACATTCAGAGAGTTGACGTTCCAGGTGGCGATTTTCATAGTCATCAGAGGGGTGGCAATTAGTGGCGGGCGTCAGATTCAGGCGCGGTAAAAACCCAATCTGCTTGTAAGGTCGTTTGTGAAAGCGCCATATGTAAACGAGCACGCCACCGCATTGCGCCAGTGACACAAACGGGAATGCTACCGGTGCCAATCCATTGACCATTGGGTTGTAGCTCGAGGGCGACTCGAATAAGCCCCATGTCCATGCTGTCGCCCGTGAGATCGACCCATACTGTTTTGGGATTATTGGTCGCCAGTATCCGTTCCGGCGGGGTTAGCGTGAATGAGAGTGGGGCGCTTACCGGAATTGGGTGTGGCGTAATGCTGAATGTCCAGGGGGCTTCCGATGCCACAGGCGTGATGATGGGCAATGAGCAGGCGTTGCGATTCAGATCGCAAGGTGGCGGTGTAATCTTGGCTGATAGGGGTTCATCGGTGACCAGGCTCACCAACTGCGTCTTATAGACTTGGGACAGCACAAGAGAGAGGCCGAGCAGGATCATTGCAGCCAATGGCCACCAACGGCGTTTTGTTTTCCAGATGCCAGACATTTTCAGGGGATATCCTTCAGTATTTCATGGTGCTGCGGGCGGTGCTGGTTTCTGAGTAAAACAATAAGCGCACCCTCGCCGCCATCGACTGGTTTTGCCTGGCAGTACGCCAGCACCTCATGACGTTGTACCAGCCAGTTGCGTGTGAGGGTTCGTAAAATGGCCACTTGTCCTGGTGATCTCAAACCACGGCCCGTGACCACACGCACGCAACGTTGTCCCTGGAGTAAACATCGACTCAAAAACTTTGATAGAGCCTCACGGGCGGCATCACGCGTATGGCCATGGAGATCAATTTCGTTCTGAATGACCCAGCGTCCGCGGCGTAAGTCGCGCAAGACCTGCATGGATACACCCCGGTGCAGGTAGGTGGGTTCATCACCGCCTTCTAAGCGGTCGGCCAACTGGATTGGCGCATGAATGAGCTCATGCAAAACGGCTAGGTTATCCAGATGACGTTGTCGCGCCACAGGCCGTGGCGGTTTCGGTGTCAGATCCGCTCGAGGGCTAGCCTTGAGCGGATCCGCATCAGACACATGAGCAAGAAACAGGGCCTGTTCTTCCTCGGTCAGTTTTGCCGGCATGCTGAAGTACCGGTCAATAATCAGCAGTCTTAAGCAGTAGGCGCCCAGGCACGAAGCGCTACATCAAGGCCTTGCGCCAGGCTGTCGAGGAAGCGTTCTGCATCCAGGGCAGCCATACAACCGGTACCGGCCGAGGTAATCGCCTGGCGGTAATTGTGATCCTGCACGTCACCAGCGGCAAAGACACCCGGTACGCTGGTTGCCGTGGCAAAACCATTGTTGCCCATGCGGGTGATGAGATAACCGTTTTCCATGTCCACCTGGCCGGCGAACATATCGGTATTGGGCTTGTGGCCAATCGCGATAAAAACGCCACGCAGCTCTTTGTCTTTGGTGCTGCCGTCAGCGGCCTTGATGCGTACGCCGGTCACGCCGGTGTTGTCGCCCAGCACTTCATCCAGCGTCGAATTCAGTTCCAGAGCGATCTTGCCTTCTTCAACGCGCTTGTAGAGTTTGTCGACCATGATTTTTTCGGCGCGGAACTTGTCGCGGCGGTGAATCAGCGTCACTTTGCTGGCAATGTTGGCCAGGTACAGCGCTTCTTCGACAGCGGTGTTGCCGCCGCCGACAACGGCAACTTCTTGATTGCGATAGAAAAATCCATCGCAGGTGGCGCAGGCTGATACGCCGCGGCCAGCGAATTTTTCTTCCGAAGGCAAACCAAGATACTGTGCCGAAGCCCCGGTCGCGATAATGAGGGCATCACAGGTGTACGTACCGGCATCACCCACCAGCTCAAAGGGGCGCTGGCCCAGGCGCACCGTATGAATGTGATCGAACACCATTTCAGTCTCAAAACGTGCCGCGTGCTGTTCGAAGCGCGCCATAAGTTCCGGGCCCATCACGCCATTTACATCCGCTGGCCAGTTATCGACTTCGGTTGTGGTCATCAGCTGGCCGCCTTGCGCCAGGCCCGTAATCAGTACCGGTTTCAGGTTTGCGCGAGCCGCATAAATGGCTGAAGTGTAGCCGGCAGGCCCGGAACCGAGAATCAGCAAAGGGATATGGCGGGCGGTGGCAGACATAAAAGCTCCTTGAAGTGGTGCATCCCTCTAAGGGATGGCCGAAAATCATTAACTACAGGGATTATAATCGTTCCTTACGTCATCACCAGCCCGATACAGGGTATTCCATTTATTCATGACTCGACTTTTCAGCCGATCCGTTACTCAGCGCATTGATGGCCCCTTGACGCTCCCACAACGCATTAAGGCGTTGATGCAAGAAGCACGCTGGGCTGTGCTGGGTTTTGTAGCGCTTGTCGCAGTGCTCGCCCTTTGGGGGTTCAACCCAGCAGATCCTGCCTGGTCACATTCTGGGCCGGCTGGACGGGTCACCAATCCTATGGGCCGCTTTGGTGCTTGGATGGCCGATTTGTTGTTTTATCTGTTTGGTGGGGCAGCCTGGCTTTGGGCGCTATTACCATTGGTACTTATTCTGATCGGCTGGTCAGAGCGTAAACGCGCATTGCGTGAAGCGGTTGAGCCTGAAGTGCGTCCACTTTGGCTGACGATGGGTGGTTTTTTAGCACTTTTAGTTTGTATGTCGACATTTGCCGCACTACGTTTTCATACAAGCGGTGCGGCATTGCCAATGGGGCCGGGCGGCGTGGTGGGCGAAGGTCTTGCCAACGCTATTGGCCAAGCGTTCGGGTTTACCGGTGCAACGCTGATTATGGCCTGCCTCCTGTTATTGAGCTGGCGTGTATTTAGTGGTCTACCCTGGATGGTGCTTTTTGAGCGAACCGGCGCATTAATGGAAGGGGCAGTCGGCGGTGGGGGGCGCGCAGTTGAGAGTTGGCAAGATCGTCGTATCGGCAAGGAAGTCGCGCAGCAGCGCGAGGCCACTGTTGAGTTAAAACGTGCGGAGCCCATGGAGCCGGTGTTTATTGAACCGGCAGCGCCTGTAGAAGTGCCCGTGTCGCGTAAAGCCGTGCAGCGCAAAGAGCGTGAGAAACAGGTGCCATTGTTCCCCGAGGCTGTTGAGGGGGGCACTTTGCCACCGCTGAGCCTGTTGGATCCGGCACAGCCGCCGACCGACATGCCTACCGATGAAACGCTGCAATTCACATCTCGCCTCATTGAAACCCGGTTGGGTGATTTTGGCGTCGAAGTGAAAGTGATTGCGGCCTATCCTGGGCCCGTAGTCACTCGCTACGAAATTGAACCCGCCGTTGGTGTCAAAGGTGCGCAAATCGTTAATCTGGCTCGAGATCTGGCGCGTGCGCTGGCATTGGTTTCGGTGCGTGTGGTTGAAACCGTGCCTGGTAAATCCTGCATGGCGCTGGAGCTGCCGAACCCTAAACGACAAACCGTACGACTGTCCGAGATCCTCTCTTCCCGTCCGTACCACAACATGAGTTCGCCGCTCACGGTGGCTTTGGGTAAAGACATTGGTGGGGTGCCTATCGTCGCCGATCTGGCCAAAATGCCGCACCTGCTGGTGGCGGGCACCACCGGTTCCGGCAAGTCGGTCGGCGTCAACGCCATGATTCTGTCGATGCTCTACAAATCCGAACCAGATGCTGTGCGTCTGATTCTGGTCGACCCGAAGATGCTCGAACTCTCGATTTACGAAGGCATCCCGCATCTGTTGGCACCGGTAGTGACTGATATGCGTCAGGCGGCTAACGCGCTGACCTGGTGCGTGGCAGAAATGGAGCGCCGGTATAAAGTGATGTCCAAGCTGGGTGTGCGTAATCTGGCGAGTGCTAACGAACATATCAAGGCTGCCGCCGATAAGGGCGAACCGATTCCTAATCCATTGACGCTCACGCCTGAAGCACCTGAGCCACTACGCAGCATGCCGCATATCGTTGTAGTGATCGATGAGCTGGCCGATCTGATGATGGTGGCCGGCAAGAAAGTGGAAGAGCTGATTGCCCGTCTGGCACAGAAGGCACGTGCTTCGGGTATTCACCTGGTTCTGGCGACCCAGCGTCCGAGTGTGGATGTGATTACGGGCCTGATCAAAGCCAACATTCCGACCCGTATTGCGTTCCAGGTATCCAGCAAGATTGACTCGCGCACCATTCTTGATCAGATGGGTGCTGAAGCGCTGCTCGGCCAAGGTGACATGCTCTATCTGCCACCGGGTACCGGTTACCCACAGCGGGTGCATGGTGCCTTTGTGGCGGATGAAGAAGTCCACCGTGTTGTGGATTACCTCAAGTCGATGGGTGCACCGGAATACGAGGAAGGCATTCTCACAGGTGCCACTGAAGGCGATGGTGAAGGCGGCGAGGGCGGCGACAATGATGCCGAAGCGGATCCGCTCTACGACCAGGCCGTTGAAATCGTGCTCAAGAATCGTCGTGCATCAATTTCGTTGGTACAACGCCACCTGCGGATTGGCTATAACCGTTCGGCCCGTCTGATTGAAGCCATGGAAAAGGCCGGTTTGGTATCCAGCATGGATGGCCGTGGTGGCCGCGAAGTGCTGGCACCTAACCGTGCCGGTGATGAGTAAATATTCATGCCCGTGAAAAAGTCATCGCTCGCATTGCTGGCAACGCTATGTCTGGTTTCGACCAATGTTTGGGCAGATAGCATTGCTGACCTCAAAACCTGGTTGCAGGGCACGCGTACGCTCAAAGCCGATTTTGCTCAAACATCGGCGGGCGGCATTGGCGGTGGCAAAAGTCAGGGCACTATGGCCATTAGCCGTCCCGGTAAATTCCGCTGGTCGATCAACAAACCCTACTCGCAGTTGATGGTGGGCGATGGCAGCCGTATCTGGCTGTACGACCCGGAACTGAAGCAGGTGATTGTTCGTAAATCCGAAAAGGCGCTTGGTGGCACGCCAGCCGCTTTGCTGGCGGGTGATAACGATGCCGAGCAGCGATTTACGTTCAAAGCCGATGGTGAGCATGCCGGTGCTGAATGGGTGATTGCAGAACCCAAGCAGAACGACACAGGTTTTGTGCGTATCCGTATTGGGCTTACTGGTAATGAGCTCAAAGGCATGGTGCTGGAAGATAGTTTCGGCCAGGTCACCACCTTAGCCTTTACCAACGTGGTGCGTAATGGCGATGCACCGGCCAGCCTGTTCCGCTTTACGCCGCCGGCTGGCGCCGATGTGCTGAAGCAATAAGTACTATGGATCTATTTGCAGACGCTGCGTCTAACGTAACGCCATCGGCGTATGCCCCGCTGCCTGAAAAACTGAGACCGCAAACGCTGGAAAGCGTGGTTGGTCAAACGCACTTGCTGGGGCCGGGTAAACCACTGCGTCTGGTACTGGAAGGCGGCAACCCGCATTCCATGATCTTCTGGGGCCCCCCGGGCACGGGTAAAACCACCTTGGCACGACTGGTGGCCCGTCATTGCGATGCCGAATTTCTGGCACTCTCCGCCGTGTTGGCCGGTGTTAAAGAAATTCGTGAAGCCATCGCCTTTGCAGAAAAGGCCCGGCAGACCGGTCGCAGAACCATTCTGTTTGTGGATGAAGTTCACCGCTTCAACAAATCGCAACAAGATGCTTTTTTGCCGCACGTCGAGTCTGGGTTAGTGACCTTTATCGGGGCTACTACTGAGAACCCATCTTTTGAAGTCAATGCAGCCTTACTGTCTCGTGCAGCGGTCTACGTGCTCAAGTCGCTGACCAGCGAAGAACTCGCTGAACTTTTTGATCGCGCAATGGCAACACTTCCGGAAACCAGAATCAGCAATGAGGCACGTACGCGTTTGATTGGTGTGGCGGATGGTGATGCCCGTAAGTTACTTAATCTGATCGAGCAGACACTGGCCGCAGCCAAGGCCAGCGGCATCGCTGAAATCAGCGCCGAATTTGTTGCTAACACCCTGGCGCAGAACCTGCGGCGCTTTGATAAAGGCGGTGATGCCTTTTACGATCAGATCTCTGCCCTGCATAAATCCGTGCGTGGCTCTAATCCGGATGCAGCGCTCTACTGGTTTGTACGCATGCTCGATGGTGGGGCTGACCCGCGCTATCTGGCGCGACGTCTTGTGCGTATGGCCTGGGAAGATATTGGCCTGGCCGACCCGCGCGGCGCACAGATCGCATTGCAGGCCGCCGAAACGTATGAGCGTTTGGGTTCGCCCGAGGGTGAGCTGGCGCTCGCTAATGCCGTGCTCTACCTGGCAGCGACGGCCAAATCGGATGCGGCCTACCGCGCGTATAATCAGGCTCGAGTCTTCGTGCGTGATGATGAATCACGCCCCGTACCCATGAATCTGCGTAACGCGCCCACGCGTTTGATGAAAGAGCTTGGACACGGTGAGGGTTATCGGCATGCACATGACGAAGCTGGTGGTTATGCCGCCGGCGCCAATTATTTCCCCGACGGGTTCCCGGATGTTTCCTGGTACCAGCCGGTAGATCGCGGTCTCGAAGCCCGCATCAAAGAACGACTTGCCCAATTGAAAGAGTTAGATAGAAATGCTTGATATCCAGTTATTGCGCAGCCAGCCCGAAGATGTGGTTCAACGATTGGCCACCCGTGGCGATGCCATCGATTTCGCGCCGTTTAATGCCCTCGAAGCCGAGCGTAAAACGCTGCAACAGCGTACGCAAGACCTGCAAGCTCAACGCAACAACCTTTCCAAACAGATCGGCATGCTTAAAGGCCAGGGCGAAGATGCCAGCGCGGTGATGGCAGAAGTTGGCCAACTGGGTGATGAGCTTAAGGCCTCTGAAGCGCGATTGTCGGTATTGCTGGAAGAGATCAACCGCTTCACCTCGGCGCTCCCTAATCTGCCCGCGGCCGATGTGCCCGTAGGCGCTGATGAGAACGACAACGTTGAAATCAAGCGCTGGGGCAAGGTGCCCACTTTTGATTTTGAAGTAAAAGATCACGTCGATATTGGTGCTGGCCTCAATGGCATGGATTTTGAAACGGCTACTAAACTCACCGGGTCGCGCTTTGTGGTGCTGCAAGGTTCGGTAGCGCGGCTGCATCGTGCGCTGGCGCAGTTTATGCTGGATACACACACCGCTGAACATGGCTACACCGAGCTGTATGCGCCCTATATGGTCAACAGCGCCAGCCTGTACGGCACCGGTCAGCTGCCTAAGTTTGCCGAAGATCTGTTCCAGATTCCGCGCGGCGAGAGCGAACCCTATTACCTCATTCCTACCGCAGAAGTACCGGTGACCAATATCGTGCGCGACACCATCACGCCTATGGAACAATTGCCGCTCAAGTGGGTGTGCCATACCCCGTGCTTCCGCTCAGAAGCAGGTTCCGGTGGTCGCGATACCCGCGGCATGATTCGTCAGCACCAGTTCGACAAGGTTGAGTTGGTACAGATCGTTATGCCCGAAGCCGCATCGGAAGCGCACGAAGCCCTGACACGCCATGCCGAAGTGATGCTGGAGAAGCTTGGTTTGCCCTATCGCCGCATTGTCTTGTGTACGGGTGACATGGGTTTCTCGGCCGAAAAAACCTACGACCTTGAGGTCTGGTTGCCGGCACAGAATACCTATCGTGAAATTTCCAGCTGTTCCAGTTTTGGCAGCTTCCAGGCACGCCGTATGCAAGCGCGTTTCCGTAATGCTCAGGGCAAACCGGAGCTTGCGCACACGCTTAATGGTTCGGGTCTTGCAGTTGGCCGCACGCTGGTCGCCATTCTAGAAAATTACCAACAAGCCGATGGCAGTGTGCGTGTGCCAGAGGTGTTGCAGCCCTATATGGGCGGCGTCAAAGTGCTGTCAGCGCAGGCCTGATCCTGTTGCAGCTTTGGGTGCGCTTACGCCGTAAGTGCGCGTTGGGGCAGTTAGGCTGAAGCTGGTGGCGGCGGGGTAACTACGTGAAAGAATCGCATAGTACATGCGCACATTTTCTGCAGTAATAACCGCTTCACCGCCACGGATTTTGGTACCGCTTTTAGTTTGCCCTAATAGAGGTAGCGTCTTTTTGATGTCTGCCCACGAGTCCGGATTGAGCTTCTGACTCTTGGCCATGCTGCGGGCTGCGTTGATCTGCGCTGGCCCAACGTTGTAGGAAGCAACCGCCATCCAGGTTCTATCCGGTTCGGGCACCGTGGGCGGGATTTCATCACGCAGCATATCCAGGTAGCGCGCGCCACCCATGATGCTTTCATAAGGATCCAGCCGGTTTTTAACGCCGAGGCGGTCTGCCGTATCTCCGGTCAGCATCATTAATCCGCGTACACCGGTGGGGCTGACGAGTGAGCCATCCCAGTGAGACTCCTGGTAAGCCAAGGCGGCAAGTAAACGCCAGTCGTAGCCACTCGCTAGCTGTGCCCGTTTGAACTGCGGCAGATACTGCGGCAATCGGGTTTTCATCCGCGTCAGAAATACGCTGCGATCAGCTTCTTGCAACCGTTCTACCGCGCCAAAATAGCGGTCGCGTAACTGTCGTAACGTACCATCCTGCTCGGCGGTAGCCAGAAATTTATTGGCTTGAAGCACAAGCGCATCGCCAGTCCGTTTGGGAAAAGCCCAAACGATATCTTCGATGTCGCCTACCGCCAGAGATGAGTCGATGCCGGGGTAGTAATTAATACCAATTCTAAAAACTGAACGCGGCACAATGGCCAGTGTAATTTTGCGTTCGGAAACGGCCTTGAGCAGATCAAGCTCGCTCCAATCTGGGTGAGTTTCCAGTTGGGGGATCACTTTCTGACGCTCAAGCTGGCTGAGCCATAGTGAATTACCACTTGCTTTGAGTGCGTGCACCGTCGTCTTATGGAATTGTTTGATCGACTCCAGTGGCGCCGCGTCATCCGGTTGCACCAGAACCAGTGGTTCCTGAGCGTAAGCGGAGGAGGCGCGCAATAAAGAGGCCTGAGGTGTTTGTTCATCATCAGCCCCGGTAAGATTCCGGTTACTCGGGGCTTCTACAAATCGCTTGGTAAACCAGGCAGCCGCCATATGCACTTCGCCACGTTCTACCAGACGGTGCAGGGCTTCCTCGTTTTCTGCCACAACAAATCGTACGGATTTACCCATGGATTTGGCAAAGGCCTCAACCAAATCGTGATCGAAGCCGCTTTCCAGAATAATCGGCTTGCCATCGGCATCCGTGGTTTTTTCACGCATAAAGCTGGTGGGCGTTTCACGCGTACCCACCACCAACTCCCGGGACAGCATCAACGGCTGGATATGCGGCATCAGATAAAACATGCCCAGCAACAAACCAATCGCAAGTAGAGCGGCTTTTAACCAGAGCACCCATCTCGGGGCAGCATTGAGCCGACGCAAAACCCCGCTCGTCCGGCGCGCGAGCGCAGACAGCCTAGGGTATTTGTCGGCAATGTCACTCTTGGGGTGGGTCACTTTAGCGGCAGGCTCCCTGTGATGGGGTATGCACCATGGCTTCGTGGTGCTTCAGAAATGGCAGAACGTGCTACAATTCGCGCGGTCGGAGAGGTGGCAGAGTGGTCGAATGTACCTGACTCGAAATCAGGCGTACTGAAAGGTACCGTGGGTTCGAATCCCACCCTCTCCGCCAAATTATTGCACAACCCGCTGATTTGGCGGGTTTTTTGTTGCCCACTGCTTAGTCTAGCGCAAGCCTGACGCAACGCCAATCGCTGTTTTAACCCATTGACTGGCGAGTATCTGGAATTTTTCTGGGGAATCAACTTCCCGGCGGAATTGGTCGCTGGATACGAGGTAGACGCCTTCCCCCAGTAATTTGCCCGAGACGCTATCCAGCAGCTTGGCTTCTACCATCAGCTGTGGCTGGCCACCGCCAATACTAGTGCCTTGGCCGGCAGCCTTGAGTACGGTGGTGATAGGTACAAGTTGCTTGGGGCGGAAAGTGCCGCCTTCAACAATAACGCCCGTAATTGCCGTGCTGAGCCGGGCAATGCGTTGGCCGGGTTTGTAGCTGATACCGAATTGTTTGCGCACCAGCTGCCGCATGGAGATATCCATGGCATTACGAATGCGGTAAATGTTTTCTTCAGTGACGCCTTTTTTTGCCAGATCCTTATCTGCAGCTTGATACAGCACGATGGGGTCGACCATGACGGCGCGGAAATCCGTGCGTTTGAACTCAGGGTTCAGATAACGGTAGATTTTGACGCCCGGTTGCGTGGAAACCAGTTTGAGCCGGTTGTAATCTCCGGCATCGATGAATTCGGTTGGGTCTTGCTGCGGTACGCTTGCGCAAGCGGCCAGAAAACAGGCGGCCATAACCAGACACAGGCGTTTGTACAGGCGCTTACAGCGGGATGGCGAGGCAAAAATCGATAGATGTGTCACGTGTCATACCGGATCGGCAGGATCGCGGTGTCAATGAGATAATGTGCCTATTATAAATGGTTGAGTGTTAATACATGTCTCGTCACTTTCTGGTTACCGGCGCCGCAGGTTTTATCGGCATGCATACGGCCATGCGCCTGCTTGAACGGGGCGATACCGTTGTGGGCTTGGATAACCTGAACGATTACTACGATCCGGGGCTCAAATTAGGTCGTCTGGAAGTGCTGTCCATGTATCCGGGCTTCCGTTTTATCAAGGGTGATCTGGTAGATCGCTCGCTCATGTCGGATCTGTTTGCTAAAGAAAAGTTTGATGGGGTTGTTCATCTGGCCGCCCAGGCCGGTGTGCGTTACTCGGTGACTAATCCACATACCTACGCCGACTGCAATCTCACGGGGTTTTTGAATGTGCTGGAAGGCTGCCGTCAGAACAAGGTAGGGCATCTGGTGTATGCCTCTAGTTCTAGCGTCTACGGTGGCAATGAAAAGATGCCGTTCTCCGAGGCAGATAGTGTTGATCATCCGGTGAGCCTGTACGCCGCCACCAAGCGCGCTAATGAACTCATGGCCCACAGCTACAGCCACCTGTATAACCTGCCAGTCACCGGGCTTCGTTTCTTTACGGTGTATGGCCCCTGGGGTCGCCCGGATCAGTCATTATTTCTGTTTGTCAGCGCCATGCTGAAGAACGAGCCGATCAAGGTGTTCAATGAAGGCAAGATGCGTCGGGACTTTACTTATATCGATGACATCGTAGAAGGCGTGATCCGTGTGCTCGATAAGCCCGCAACGCCAGATGCCGGTTTTGATCCGCAGCAGCCACTTCCGCACACCGGCAGAGCGCCGTATCGCATCTTCAATATCGGAAATAGTGACCCGGTCCCGCTGATGGACTTTATTGAGGCCATTGAAGCATCGCTCAGCATGACAGCGCAGAAGAACTATCTTCCGTTACAGGCGGGTGATGTAACAGAAACCTTTGCTGATACGAGCGCCTTGGATGCCTGGGTCGGCTTTAAGCCTACGATGACGGTTCCTGAAGGCGTGGGGCGGTTTGTCGATTGGTATCGCAATTACTACAAAGTTTGATCAGCGCGTTGTCATTATTTTGAGATCTGCTTGAGTCAGACTACGAATTTATCTTGAACGGAAAGCATCATGAATCAGCCTTTACCCGCATTGCTTTGTTTGAATGCAGGTTCTTCCAGTGTGAAGTTCTCTCTGTATCGGGTGGGTAGTGATGCCCCAGAGCTGTTGTTTGGTGGCCAGATCGAAGGCTTGTTGACGCAACCGACTTTCCAAGCAAAAGATGCGCAGGGCAACACTTTGAATGAGCGCTATTGGGACCAACCAAAACGGCGCGCTGAAGCTGTAGAAATTATTCTTGATTATGTGCAGACAGAAGCCAAGGGCTATAAGTTAGCAGCCGTAGGGCATCGCGTGGTGTTGGGCGGTACAGAGTATCCGCATTCGGTGATCGTTGATGATGCGGTGCTTAACGTGTTGGAGCATTACGCGCCGATCGTACCAAGCCACCAACCTGCAGAGATAGAAGCAATTCGTTCATTACAGAGCACCCACCCTGATTTGAAGCAGGTGGCGTGCTTTGATTCAGCATTCCATCGGACTAAATCGGAAGTCGCTGATTTATATGCGCTGCCCTTAAGTTACCGCGACAAAGGCATCCGGCGCTGGGGCTTTCATGGCCTTTCTTACGACTACATCAGCACACAGTTACCCATGCTATCGCCACGCTTGGCAACTGGTAAAACGGTGGTAATGCATCTGGGTAGTGGTGCCAGCCTCTGTGGCCTAGACGCTGGCAAAAGCGTTTATACATCGATGGGCTTTTCGCCATTAGATGGCTTGATGATGGGTACACGCTGTGGCTCACTGGATCCGATGATTCCTATTTATCTGATGGATCAGTACAAGATGACGCCGGCAGCGATTGAAAAACTGCTGATTAAAGAGTCTGGTCTGTTAGGCGTGTCTGGCATTTCCAACGACATGCGTGATCTGGATGCGAGTAAGGACAAGCAAGCTCAGCTGGCGATTGATTTGTTTGTTTATATGTTGGCCCAACAAACGGGTACTGCTATGGCATCGATTCAAGGACTCGATGGCATTGTCTTTACGGCAGGAATTGGTGAGCGCTCACCATTAATTCGCGCTAAAGCCTGTGCAGCACTTGGTTGGGCTGGCGTAGTCATTGATCCCGTGCTGAATGAAAGCAAGAGCCATGTAGCGCGGCGTATTTCTACTGAGCAGAGCCAGATTGAAGTCTGGGTCATCCCAACGGATGAAGAGTCAGTGATTGCCCGTGATACCTGGCGGCTGGCCAAATCCTGAGTGTTGCCTACAGTACATGAGTGGCCGCTGTAAGCACAGCGTTTATGATGGGCTGCTTGTATCTTTCTGGAAAGATAGTTAAAATGCGGCCATGTTTAATGATGATAAATACCAATGGTCAGTTCAGCATGACCCGCTGGTCGTTCCGCTATTTTTAAACTTGGAACGTGCCCGAAAAATGGCACACGATAATGCGCGCAAGGTTTGGGATCGCCATGGGCTGACGCCATCAGAGTTTGACGTGTTGGCCGTATTGCGCAACGTCGAAGCGCCGCATGAGCTGACCCCAGGCCAGATTCAGGATCGGGTGCTGCTTACTTCCGGTGGGCTGACCAAGGTGATTCATTTGCTGGAAGAGAAGGGCTTTGTCGAGCGCTTTGTGGCGCGTGAAGATAATCGCGTTAAACCGGTGCGACTGACAACAACAGGTATCACCTGTATTGCGCAGGCGATGCAGGAACTCTCAGACATGACCGGTGCCTGGATCCGATCATTGATGCCTGAGAAAGATATTCAGGCAACCACCCTAATGTTGCGCAAGATTGCCGAACAATGATGCAGATACGCCTACATCCCCTTTATGCGTCGCTATTGTTGCTGGGAACGATCAGCGGCTGTGCGCCAATGCCGGAACTCGGGCCGCTGGCCGATGCCAAAGCACCGGAAAGCCTGTTGAGCACTCAAAGCCTGAAAGCACCGGAAGCGGCCTGGCCGAATGACCACTGGTGGCAAAAATATAACGACCCGCAACTGAACCAGCTGATTGCAGAAGGATTGGCGGACTCGCCGGATCTGAAAGCAGCCCAAGCGCGATTGCGCCGCTCGGAAGCCCAGTCGCAATCGGTGGGTTCCGTACTTTATCCGCAGCTCAGCGCCAATGGCACGGTCTTCGGTCAGGAAGTTAGTACCAATTACATCGTGCCAGCGCCCTATACGCCGCAAGGCTGGTATTCCTACGGGCAGGCGACGCTCAATTTCAACTGGGAAATTGATTTCTGGGGCAAGAACCGGGCCGCACTGGCGGCGGCCGTCTCCGAAAGCCAGGCTCGGCGTGCCGATGTGGCGCAGGCGCGTTTGATACTGACAACGGCCATTGCGCGCAGTTATGCCGACTTGGCCCGTTTAATGGCCGACCGGGCAACCGCAGAAAAAGCGCTGGATATTCGCACCAAGACCTGGGCACTTTTCGCCGAACGTCAGAAGCAGGGGTTGGAAAACACCGGTGCTGTCAGCCAGGCCGAGGGTAAAAAACATCTGGCAGAAAATGATCTGGTGCAGATTGATGTGCGCATTGCAGAAACCCGCAATCGCTTGGCTGCCCTGCTAGGCGCCGGCCCGGATCGCGGATTGCAGATTACGCCCCCTAAAACACTGATGGCAACAACGTATGCGTTGCCACCGGATATCGGCATCAATCTCGTTGGTCGCCGTCCGGATATCGTCGCGACGCGTTGGCAGGCCGAAGCCTCGCAAAGCCGGATCGAGCAACGTAAGGCCGCCTTTTATCCTAACGTCAATATCGTGGCGTTTGTCGGAGGCCAGTCGTTGGGTATCAATAAGCTCATCGAGTCGGGCTCATATATGAGCAATGCCGGGCCAGCAATTTATCTGCCCATCTTCCTGGGCGGTAAGCTACGCGCAGATTTGAATGTAGCGCGCGCTGACTACGATGAAAATGTCGCCAATTATGAAAAGACGCTGATTCAGGCGCTGAACGAAGTGGCAGATGTGGCAGCCGGTTTGCAGCAACTGAATAAGCAGGTACGTCTGGCAGATCAGAGCGTTGCCGCACAGACCCAGGGTCTGACCGTTGCCGCTAACCGCTACAAAGGGGGGCTGGCTAATTATCTGGATGTCCTGATTGCCGAAGATGAATTGTTGAGTAGCTGGCGTGTGCAGACCGATGTGCGGACCCGTGCCTTTATTCTCGATGTGGCACTCACCAAGGCGTTGGGTGGTGGATATCAGACGGATGCAGCATCAGATCGTCGCCAGGATAAAAAGAGTGAGGAACTTCCAAAATGAGCCGTAAGCAACAGATTGTTAACAAACTGGCTGAGCGTAAAAAAGCCTTCTCCATCCTTGGTGGTGTGCTGGCCTTATGCACGATTGCCTTTGGCTTGTACTGGGGGTTTTACGGTTCACGCTATGTCAGCACCGACAATGCTTATACCGCTACCGAAATTGCCCAGGTAACGCCGGAAGTGGATGGCACCATCTCGGCGGTCCGCGTGGTGGATACTAATAGCGTTAAGGTGGGCGATATCCTCGCTGAAATCGATCCGCGTGATATGCAGGTCGTTTACGACAAAGCCAAGGCCAATTATGATCGTGCCAAAATCGACTATGACCGCCGCAAGGCGTTGTCTGCCTCCGGCTCGGTGTCGGCCGATGAGCTCACCCGTTCGGAAAACGATCTGGCACTGACCAGCGCCAATTTTCGTGAGGCGGCACTCAATCTTGAGCGCACCACCATAAAATCACCGATCGACGGTGTGGTGGCCAAGCGCCAGGTGCAGTTAGGTCAGCGTGTCCGAGCCGGCACACCGCTCATGGTGATCGTGCCGCTGCACAAGTTGCATGTGGATGCGAATTTCAAAGAAAGCGAACTGGAGAAGATCCAGTTGGGTCAGCCTGTGCGCCTCACCTCGGATCTCTATGGCAGCCGCGTGATCTATCACGGGGTCGTGGACGGCTTCTCCGGTGGCACGGGGGCGGCGTTTGCAACGATTCCGGCGCAGAACGCGACCGGTAACTGGATCAAGGTAGTGCAGCGGGTGCCAGTACGCATTAGCCTGAAGCCGGAAGAGCTGGCCGAGAACCCGCTGAGCGTGGGTGTGTCGATGCGCGTCCGCGTGGATACCCGGGCGGACTGATGTCCCTGGCTGAAAAGACGCTGCAGCCCCTGACCGGCTGGCAGTTGTGGGCGGCGGCGATGTTCCTGTCTATGGCGAACCTCATCGCCATTCTGGATATGACCATTGCCAATGTCTCCGTGCTCACCATTGCCGGAGGTCTTGCTGTCACACCCACCCAGGGCACCTGGGTGATTACCTCCTATGCCGTGGCCGAAGCGATTACCGTTCCGCTGACCGGCTGGTTCACGCAGCGCTATGGTTCGGTGCGCGTATTTGTTATTGCCATGGCGGCTTTTGGGTTATGTTCGGCATTAGCGGGTATGTCAACTTCGCTGGGTTTTCTGGTCTTTGCGCGGGTGCTGCAGGGCATGGCGGGTGGACCGTTAATGCCTTTGTCGCAAACGCTGTTGCTTCGCATCTTTCCTAAAGAAAAAGCCGGTGCCGCAACCGGTATCTGGGCCATGACCACGCTCGTTGGGCCGGTGCTCGGGCCAATTCTCGGTGGCTGGATCTGTGACAATTACACCTGGCCCTGGATATTTCTGATCAACCTACCGATTGCTGCTGCGTGTGCCTGGATTTGCTGGAAGATTCTGCGACCGTATGAAACCCGCATCGTGCGAAATCCGATTGATGTGGTGGGTTTTGTACTGCTCATTATCTGGGTGGGGGCGCTGCAGATCATGCTGGATGAAGGCAAGAATCTGGATTGGTTCTCATCGAGCATCATCATTGCGCTGGCCGTAACGGCGGTCGTTGGTTTTGCTGCCTTCATGATCTGGGAGCTCACCGCAGAACATCCCATTGTCGATCTGCGGGTATTCCGGCATCGGGGGTTCAGTGCTGCCGTACTCACCATCTCGCTCACCTTTGCCGGTTTCTTTGCGGCCAATGTGCTCACGCCGCTCTGGCTGCAGAGTTTCATGGCCTATACGGCGACTGATGCCGGTATGACCACCGCCTGGATTGGCATCATGGCGTTTCTGACGGCGCCGGCCGTGGCCGGCATGTCCATGAAAATGGATCCACGCAAACTGGTGTTTGTCGGTGTGCTCTGGTTAGGCCTCATGACCCTGTACCGTACTGTGGCAACCACCGATATGACCTACTGGGATGTCGCCTGGCCGCTGATGTTGCTGGGTCTGGGTATGCCGTTCTTCTTTATCCCATCCACTGCTGCGGCGCTGGCCAGCGTCGATGAAGCTGAGACCAATTCGGCAGCCGGACTGATGAACTTTATGCGGACCTTAGCCGGTGCCATCGCCACTTCAATGGTGACCTCGTATTGGGAAGATGAAATTACCCGCAACCGGGCCGAACTGGTGGGAGTGATTGATCCAGCGCAGATGACCTATGCCCAGCTCATCGAACAGGGCATGACCGAACCTCAGGCGATGGCTGTCCTGGAGCGTATGGTGACCGAACAGAGCGTGATGCTGGCAACGAACGAGTTGATGCTCGTGGTGTCGCTCATACTTATTTTCTCAGCGTTTGTTATATGGCTGGTGCCGAAGCCTACGCGCACGATAGGTCCTTCTGCCGCTCATTAACCTAAAGCATTCCTTGCAGAGCTGGCCAGTTAGCCCTCAGTAATAGGGTCGCCACAATCACCATGATGGCACCTCCCAGGCTCGTGGCGATTTCAGCAAAGGGCATGAGGTTCAGTCGTTTGGCAGCGGTGAGAATCGCCATGTTGCCGCCACCGCCGAAACCGCTGTGACATGCACAGATAATCGCCGTGTCGATGGGGTGTTGATTAAGCAGTCTGCTCACCAGAAACCCGATGCCTGTCATGGTGAATACCGTACTGATACACACGGCCAGATAGCCCGGTTTTAGAATGCCGATGAGTACATCCCAGGGAATATACAGAATACTCAGACCCACCAGAATAGCCGGCGTCAGGGCTTTAGAAATGGCTTTGTAAACTTGAAAAGCACCTGTTTCGATAGGTTCGGGAATGAGTTTGAAGAACTTAAGCAGCACCACCAGAATGACCATAACAATGGTGGCCGGGAGGCTAAAGACAGGTGAGAGCAGTCTGCCGCATGTGTACATGGCGCAGATGATCAGCAAGCCTGCTGCCATGAGGTCAATGTTGATCGGTTTATCGTCTTCTGTATGCGGTGGCGGTGTGGTGGCCGCTAAAGCATGGCAGTTGCCGTTTAAATCGGGGTAACGTTCGCCCAGACGGCTAAGCGCACTGGCAGAGGCAATCGCAAATAGATTGGCGATTAGTGCGGCAGGGATCATCAGCGAGCCCAACTCTACGCGGGATTTATCGGTGATTTCCGAATAGGCCAGAGCAAGCGGCAGAATGCCTTCGCCGAGACCGCCGCTCAGAATGGGGGTAACAATAAATAAAAAGCTATGCCATGGATTGAGTCCAAACAACATGCCTACCAGGGGCGCTACGATACAGGCACCGATAGATCCGCAGATCAGTGGCAGAAATCGTATCGAGACGCGATGCACGAGGATGTGCCGTTCCATCATGCGTCGGTCAATGCCCAGAATGCTGCCAACCACCAGGCTGGCGATATACAGATAGAGGATATTGTCCTCATCCATCGCACTGTTTATGGTGGTAACGGCATCGATCGGAATCAGGTGATAACCAAGAAACAGCGAAGGCACGAGTACGCAGAGCAGTGATGGCCCGCCCACACGATTGAGTATGGGAACGTGATTGCCGATGCTAGTAAGTATGTAGCCGGTGGCCATGAGTGCCGCTAAGCCACCAATCACATCGTTAGACAGCAGGTTCTGTTCAGCGGCAAAGAACAGAATCGCAGCAATGCAGCCGAGTAGAACCGCTGGAAATGGCCCGATGTGTAATGATAGTAATCGTTTGATGAGCTGCATGGCCTGGCTGAATTATAAATTGGCGTCAAAAATCACGACAGATTCAAATAACTGCATAGTGACATCGGACTATTGACGCTTCAGCTTCGCATTAACTGGCTCAGGTTCAGCAACCGCAGGCGATGGTACGATGGCCTCGCACGATTTTCCGGTCTTTTCAGCCATTTTCTGTTGAGCCAGCTCGGCACGGTCATCCACGCCTGGGTGCGTTGAAATAAATTCAGCCGGATTATCCAGGGTGGCGTTGGTATCTGCGTGCTTTTTCATTGTTACGTAGCCGCAGGGTGTGTAACCCGCATCAACAAGCCATTGAAGCCCAATAGGGTTGGTTTTGTTTTCTTCAGCTACGGCCACCCCATGTTCCATGCCAGTAATAGCCAGACTGCCGCCGTAACCGGCAATGGGAGATCCCACAAAAGAAAGGGCGGCACTAACAACCTGGCGGGCAACAAAGAAACCTATTTCACGCTGGTCTTGTGCATCACCGGTATCGCCATCGGCAATATGGGCCAGATCGTGTGCGACGGCGGCGGCAATTACATCTTGATCGTCACCAAACTTATCAAGAAAGTGCAGGCTAAAGCCAATGTATTCCTGGTCACCCTGGGTAATAACAATATGTGAGTGATAGTCCGAGTCGACAATGGCGTAGTTGAAAGTCTTGCCACTTGCTTTAGTTAATTTCTCGCGGGCATCATGGAGGTTTTTCAGGGTGTTTTGGGGCACCACGAACTCTTCACCCTTATTGCTGCCGGTAATGTGAAGATCGGAGCGGTGGCTGTAACTTAGCTCCATATCATGTTCGGATATAAAACCCTCATCTTTGATTTGCGATTTGCTTAGTTGGCCGCAAGCCGCAAGTGAGCCTGCGAATAAACCACAGATGAGAAATCGATAAAGTGGGCGTGCCGGCATGATGGGCATATAGTTAGTAATAATTGGCAAATTGTATGGCATATATTTGGATTCTATCGGTTGCATTGCAAAATGCCATGCGCAGGAAAGGCTCGGTGTATAGCGGCCATGTTCTGTGATAAGAGCTTTCTACAGAGCCCGCTCTCAACTGAACGTCCAGGACGTAATGTAGACATACTCCAAGTTTTCCGAACCAGATGGCTAGAGATTTGATTGAGAGTGCGGGTATATTCCACATGTCAACCAACCGGAGAACATCATGGATGCCATTGAAGCAATTCGTCAACGTCGCGCAGTAAAACACTTTGACCCGAATCACCGCTTCACTGCCGATGAAATCAAACTGCTCCTTAATGTTGCCGCACAATCGCCATCTTCATTCAATATCCAACACTGGCGCATAGTTAACGTCTCAGACCCAGCTTTACGGGCACAGTTACGTGAGGCGGCATTTGACCAGGCCCAGGTCACAGACGCTTCGCTATTGTTTGTTGTCTGCACCGACATTAAGGCTTGGGAGAAGGATCCCCAGCGCTATTGGGTACATGCGCCTAAAGAAGCCCAAGATATACTCGTCCCATGGATTAACCCTTTTTATAGCGGCAAAGACCAACTCCAGCGAGATGAGGCAATGCGGTCGGTTGGCCTTATCCTTCAAACCCTCATGATCGGTGCCAAGGCCATGGGGTATGACTCCTGCCCGATGATTGGTTTCGATATTGAAAAGGTTGGTCAGCTGGTCAAGCTGCCTAAAGATTACGTAGTTGGTGCCATGCTGGCTATCGGGAAGGGTATTAAGCCTGCTTGGCCTAAACCAGGATTTATCCCGTTGAGCGAAATGGTCATCGAAAACCACTTCTAAACTGAATGCTGGTAAACGCTAACTTTGACGAGCGTATCGTTATAGATACGCTCAAATCCGATTGGGCCTCTTCACCAGTTGCAGGGGTGGAACGGAATATGCTGGATCGCCTGGGTGCAGAAGATGCAAGAGCGACCAGTGTTGTGCGCTATGCGGCAGGATCACGTTTCACACCCCATGAACCTCCTCTGGGGGAAGAGTTCCTGGTGTTATCAGGAGTGTTCTCGGACGAGCATGGTGACTACCCTGCTGGGAGCTATGTGCGTAATCCACCAGGATCCAGGCATACAGCCTATTCAAAGGAAGGCTGTGAACTTTTCGTCAAAGTGCGACAGTTTGATGCTGCCGATGCGGAGCGCGTCTTTATTGATACCAAGAGCGCGGCATTTAGGCAGGGCCTGGTGCCTGGTTTAACGGTGCTGCCGCTCCATGAATTTGGTACTGAGCATGCCGCACTGGTTCGTTGGATGCCAGGTACAAAGTTTCAGCCCCATATGCATTGGGGTGGGGAAGAGATTTTTGTCCTTGAGGGCATCTTTAGTGATGAACATGGTGATTATCCTGCGGGCACTTGGATTCGTAGTCCCCATAAGAGCGTTCACAATCCTTATAGCGATCCTGGATGCCTTATCTACGTCAAAGTGGGGCACTTGGTATAAGTTTTTTCGGCGGAACGTCTGCCCCTTCCCTTAGGAGGGAAGTGCTATATCCGGCTAAGCTACGAAGACACACGGGGTAAAGCCTGCCAGCCGGTATAATTCGGGCTGCCGTCTCCTTAGTTAAATGGATATAACGGGGCCCTCCTAAGGCCCAGTTAGTGGTTCGATTCCACTAGGGGACGCCAGTTGGCCCATTTAGCGGATCTGTCTCTTATGAAATATCTCATTACCCTGGTTATTATTGCGTTGCTGGTTTGGTTATGGCGATCACAGGCCAGCGCAAAGGCCGGGGATGGCAGTCTGCCCAGTGTGGGTGCGACTGCGCCAGGCTTTGATCTGCCGGATACCCGAGGGGTAGAACACAAACTTGCAGATTACCGTGGGCACTGGGTGGTTCTATATTTTTACCCGAAGGCCGATACGCCAGGTTGTACGCGTCAGGCCTGTAAATTTCGTGACGACTGGCAAAGCTTTAAGCAGATGGGGGTGGTATTGATCGGCATTAGTGCCGATAAGCCAGCGGCTAATGCGTCGTTCTCTCAGAAATTTCATTTGCCGTTTCCGTTATTGTCGGATGCCAACGGAGATTTTGCTCGTCAATATGGTGCCTGGATGAACCTTGGGATTACTGGGTTTCCACGTCGATACACCTATCTGATTGATCCGGATGGCCGTGTCGCCAAGGTTTATACCGATGTGTCGGTATCTGGGCATAGCGCTGAAGTGCTTGCTGATCTCAAACGTTTGACGGGTTATTGATATGCCCTTGCTGTCAGTCAATTCAGGCTGTCTTGCCTTTGGTGATGTACCGCTGCTGGATCATGTGGATTTTCAGATTGATGCCGGTGAACGTGTTGCGCTGATCGGGCGCAATGGCACAGGCAAATCGTCGATGCTGGCAACGATCGCCGGATTGCGTGCGCTTGATGATGGCCAGGTCTGGACTGCGCCGAATTTGCGTCTTGCGTATGTGGCACAGGAGCCTGATTTTGAACCCGGTGCCACGGTCTTCGAAGCCGTTGTGGGCGGGTTGGGGGAACAAGCCCGTCTGCTGGCCGACTATCATTCGCTGTCCCACCGTTTAGGCGATCTGCCTGAAGCTGAGCAAAAACGGGCTCTGGAAGAGCTATCGGAAGTGCAGCACGCACTGGATGCGGCTGATGCCTGGCAGCAGAATGCGCTGGCGGAGCGCGTGATCACGGAGTTTCAACTTAACCCCGATGCATTGGTGAGCGACTTGTCCGGTGGTCAGAAAAAACGTGTAGCGCTGGCGCGGGGTCTGGTTTATGAGCCCGATGTGTTGCTGCTCGATGAACCGACCAACCACCTGGATATTGCCGCCATTGACTGGTTAGAAAATCTGTTGCTTGCACGTAATGTGGCCTTATTGTTTATTACCCACGATCGACGTTTTCTGGATCGCCTAGCAACGCGCATTGTAGAACTGGATCGCGGACTGCTCGCCAGCTATCCGGGCTCGTTTAAAACTTATCAGGAACGCAAAGCGCAACGCCTGCATGAAGAATCGCTGGAGCAGGCGCGTGCCGATAAGCTGTTGGCGCAGGAAGAAATCTGGATTCGTAAAGGTGTCGAAGCACGCCGCACACGCGCCGTGTTTCGCGTGCAGCGACTTGATCAGCTGCGTGCCGAACGCGCTGCCCGACGCAATCAGCAGGGGCAGGTCGCCATGCGCGTGGATTCGGGTGATGCCTCGGGCGCGCTGGTGGCCGACCTGATTAACGTCTCTAAATCCTATGGCGGTCGCAAGATCATCGACAACTTTACCGGCCGCATTATGCGCGGTGATCGGATCGGACTGATCGGCCCCAATGGGGCGGGCAAGACCACCATGCTGCGTCTGATTCTGGGCGAGATTCAGCCGGATAGTGGCACTGTGCGCCTAGGCACTAAACAGCAAGTGGCTTATTTCGACCAGTTCCGTACGGCGCTGGACCCCGAGGCGCCGTTGCATGAAGTTATTTCTCCGGGCTCGGATTATGTAGAGGTGGCCGGCAAGCGTACGCACGTGATGACGTACCTCAGTGACTTCCTGTTTTCGCCGCAACGGGCGCGCTCCCCAGTGAAATCCTTGTCGGGTGGCGAGCGTAACCGCTTGCTGCTGGCCCGGCTCTTTGCTCGCCCGGCTAATATTCTGGTGCTCGATGAGCCGACCAATGATCTGGACATTGATACGCTGGAGCTGCTCGAAACGCTGCTGGAAGATTATCCCGGCACCTTGCTGCTGGTCAGCCATGACCGGAGCTTTCTCGATAACGTGGTGACGCAAGTCATTGCTGCCGAAGGCGATGGCCAATGGCGTGAGTTTGTCGGTGGTTATAGTGACTGGGCCGCCTGGCATGCCGCACAAAGCAAAGTGCCGGAGAAGGTCGGGGCCAAGGCCGTTGCCAAACCGATGGCTCAAACTGCTGTCAGTGCAACGACGGCAGCACCGAGTTCGCGCGCGGTCAAGCTCAGTTACAAAGAGCAGCAGGCACTGGCCAGCCTGCCCGGTGAGATTGAAGCGTTGGAAACCGAGCAGGCGGCGTTGCTGGAAAAAATGAACGATCCGACCAGTTACAGCGCCGATCCAAGCGCGGCCCAAACTATGGCGAACCGTCTGGCTAACATCGACGAAGCGTTGCTCGATTTGCTCGAACGCTGGGAAGCGCTGGAAGCTAAAACCGCCAAATCCTGAGGCATTTAAAAGCGCTTAGGGAATCTGCCAGTCGAGCGTAAAACGCCCATGATCAGATTCGCCCAGCGTTTCGGTGAGCCAGGGCAGTGTGGCTTCCAGAGTTTGGGGTAGCGTCCATGGCGGGTTCACTACAAACAAACCACTTCCTGTCATCCCTAAGCCATCGCTTGCCGGTGGTTGGGTCGACAGTGTGACATGTAGCCAGCTCGGTAGCCCCAGTTTGACCAAACGGTCCGGTAGTTCCACTGCTTCACGGCGAGCCAGTATCGGGTACCAGACAACATAAGTCCCGGTTGAAAAACGTTGCACGGCATCGCGCAGGCCGGCTATGACTTTGCCGTAATCTGCTTTATCTTCGTATGATGGATCGATGAGTACAGCGGCACGGCGTTGCGGCGGCGGCATCAAGGCTTTTAGGCCGGCCATTCCATCGGCCACATTGATTTGTGTGCGTTTTTGTACAAAGCGTAATGCTTGTGCCAATAGCGGTGCGTCGGTACTGTGCCGTTCGAAGAAACGCAGCACGTCGGCATTACGCGTGCAGTAACCAGAGATCCAGGGAGAGCCGGGATAGTGCTTTAAGGCCGGGCTGGCGTTTGCAGCTTTAACGACCTGGCGATAGCGGGCGACGGATTCAGGCAAATCTTCATCAGGCAGATCCCACAATTTGCCAATACCCGTAGACCATTCCCCGGTTTTGCGGGCCATGTCGCTTTCAATAAGGTACATGCCGGCACCGGCATGCGTATCCAGCACCATGAACGGTTTGTCTTTCTGGGTGTAGTAATCAAGTACCTGAATCCACACCAGGTGTTTGAGTACATCCGCAGGATTACCCGCGTGAAATGCGTGACGATAGCTAAGCATGAGAGTCTTTAATTAGAGTAGGGGCGCCATGAGTTGGGCAGCGTTTTCTTTCAGGCGTTCGCGCAACGGGCGATCTGCCCAGACAGCGGGATCGATCGGGATAGAGCGGGCGAGGTATTTGTCCTGCAATGCTCGAACCTGTTGGCTAAAACCGGCATCGTAGACCATCAGCGTGATTTCGTAGTTCAGACGTAGGCTGCGCATATCCAGATTCACAGACCCGAAAATGGTGAATTCTCGGTCAACCACCATGCTCTTGGTGTGAAGCAGGCCACCGGTGAACTGCTGAATCTTAACGCCCACCGAGAGTAGGTCACTCATATAGCTACGACTGGCATAGCGCACCAGTTTGGAATCGACACGTTGCGGCACAATCAGCGTGACATCCACGCCCCGGCAGGCAGCCGTTTGTAATGCCTGAAACAGTGCTTCATCAGGCACAAAGTAAGGGGTGGTTAAAACCACTTCTTTACGCGCATCAAGCACCGCACTCAACAACATATGTGACATGTTGCCACTTTTGTAGCTAGGGCCAGTCGGCACAACCTGTAGCGTTAGATCGCCAGCAGCTTCTGGGATAGGGGTTGCACGCATCTGATCCAGAAACTGACTAAACCCTGCGATGTTGCCGCTTTCAATGGCCCAATCCCCTTCGAATACCGTGGTGAGCGCAAGCGCTGCGGGGCCAATCACACGTGTCATGGCATCGACCCATTCGCCCACACCGGCGTCTTGTTTAAAGAATCCGGGGTCAACGAGATTCAGGCTACCTGTCCAGGCGGTATGCTGATCGATGGCAACGATTTTGCGATGCAGCCGTAAATCGGCACGACCGAATTGCAAGCGGAGCGGATGAATGGCACAGGCTTTTACCAGTTTGATACCGCCATCACGTAGGTGCTTAGGCCAATCGCTCTTCCAGAAGGCGCTGCTGCCCAGTTCATCGAGCAAGACACGACACGAGACGCCGCGTGCCGCGGCACGAATGAGTGCTCCCCCCACCAGATCTGCTGTACCACCCGGGTTCCAGATATAAAACTCCAGATCACAGCGCGAACGGGCGGCATCAATGTCGGTAATCATGCCGTGCAAAATGGTTTGGGCATCCGAATAGAGTGCTAAATTATTACCTGGCACCGGAGGCATACCCCCGTGGTTTTCAGCCAGGACAGCCATGGCTCGGAACTTGTTGTCGATGCGCTGGGTCGTTTCAGAAAAGCGATCGTCAAACAGATCGGTCACCTGTAAATAAGCAGGTGCTATTTCTTCAATCCGTCGGCGGCGATCACGGCCAATAGGGCGTTCGCCAACTAAAAGGTAAGCACTAATCCCTACGACCGGCATGATCGTTACGATCAGGATCCAGGCCATGGCGACACCGGGCGGTCGGCGTACCCAGATAATACGTAAGGCAAAAAGCGATACGATCAGCGGATGGATAAGGTAAATCCAGGTGGAATCAGTGGCGAAAGCCCAAACCATGTCGGTATCTAAGTAAGTAGGGTAGTAAAGGCTCAGAAAAAGCCGGTTTCCTTATGTTATCGGGAGTTTACTCTGTTCTCCCGACTTGCATCCGGAAGCAGCCTCCATTAGCATCATGGCTTCAATAAACGTAAAGTGTCCATGCAATTACCGGGGTTTTACCGGCGATAGTCGACATCGGTTGTAAAGGATTTAAGAATGGTTCCTGAACTGGGGCAGTTAGCCCTGTCGCTGTCACTTTTTGTCGCCTTATCGTTATCGATTTTAGGTCTGGCTGGCCCGCAATTGGCTGTGCCGGCCTGGGTGCGCCTAGCGAAACCTTTGGCGTTAATCCTGTTCAGCCTGTTGGCGGCATCTTTCTTCTGCCTGACCTGGAGTTTTGTTACCAACGACTTCTCTGTGGCCTATGTGGCAGGACACTCTAACTCGAAGCTGCCGCTAGAGTATCGGTTTGGTGCGGTTTGGGGTGGACACGAAGGCTCCCTGTTGCTGTGGGTCTTCATGCTCACCGCCTGGGCCGGCGCCGTTGCTATTTTCTCGCGCACGCTACCCGCAGAAATGGTGGCGCGGGTGCTAGGTGTGCTGGGTCTGGTGAGCTTTGGATTCATTCTTTTTATTTTGTTCACGTCTAACCCGTTTACGCGCTTGTTACCGGCAGTGATGGAGGGCCGTGACCTTAATCCGTTGTTACAGGATCCGGGTCTCGTCTATCACCCACCCATGCTCTATATGGGTTATGTGGGTTTCTCGGTGGCTTTTGCCTTTGCCATCGCAGCATTGTTGGCAGGGCGCTTAGACATTACCTGGGCACGCTGGTCACGTCCGTGGACATTGGCAGCCTGGGTGTTTCTAACCATTGGGATTGCGCTGGGTTCCAACTGGGCCTATTACGAATTAGGTTGGGGTGGATGGTGGTTCTGGGATCCGGTAGAAAATGCCTCCTTTATGCCATGGCTGGTGGGTACCGCGCTGATTCACTCTCTTGCTGTATCAGAAAAGCGTGGCAGCTTTAAGAACTGGACTGTGCTCTTGGCCATTGGTGCGTTCTCGCTCTCGTTGCTTGGTACCTTTATTGTTCGTTCAGGCGTTCTAACGTCAGTACATGCGTTTGCCGCTGATCCGGCGCGCGGTGTCTTTATCCTGGTCTTTCTGGCCATTGTGGTGGGTGGTTCTCTGGCGCTATTTGCCTGGCGGGCACCCACGGTTGGGCGTGGTGGTGCCTTTGCGCTGGTGTCTAAAGAAACGCTACTGCTCATTAATAATGTGCTGCTACTTGCGGGCATGGGTGCCGTTCTATTAGGGACGGTCTACCCCATGGTCATCGACGCCTTGAATCTGGGCAAGCTCTCCGTTGGCCCGCCTTACTTTAATGCGGTGTTTGTACCGATCATGTTGCCGCTGCTGTTGCTACTGCCTTTTGGTCCGGTAGCCCGCTGGAAGCAGGATCAGCTCATGCCCTTGCTAAAAAGCCTGCGTGTTGAAGCAGTGCTGGCAGTCATTGCTGCCATTGTGTTGCCTTTGCTTATGGGGAGTTGGCGGCCTATGGTTGCAGTAGGTGCCGGGCTCGCTGTTTGGGTCATGGCGGGTGTGGTGCGTCAGGTGGTTATGCGCGTTAAAACCAGTTGGCCGCCTCGCGCTTTCTGGGGCATGCAATCTGCACATCTGGGCTTGGCTGTTTTTGTGATTGGCGTCACCTTCGTCAGTAGTTATCAGATCGAGCGTGATGTCAGCATGGCACCGGGTGATACGGTTTCTATCCATAACATCCAGCTCACCCTAAAAGGCGTTGCGCCAGTGCAAGGTCCAAATTACGAAGGCGCCCGTGGTGTGTTGATTTATGGTCCGCAGGATCAACCCGAAAAACCGACGGGTACGCTTTATTCCGAGAAGCGCACTTACTTCTCTTCCACCATGCCGATGACCGAAGTGGGGATCGACAGCAGCATTACGCGAGATCTTTACGTCTCGATGGGTGAGCCTACCAATAACAATGCCTGGGCTGTTCGGGTTTATTACAAACCCTTTGTGAGCTGGATCTGGGCGGGTTGCGCCCTGATGGCGCTGGGCGGCATGCTTGCCGCATCTGATCGTCGTTATCGTGCACGTAAATCGACTGACGCCGGTGAAGATGCCAGCGACATTCATGAAGAGAAAGTAGCATCCTGATGAAACGTTTCTGGTGGTTCCTCATTCCTTTACTGGCGTTCGCAGTTCTGGTGTTTTTTCTCGGAAAAGGGCTGACGAAAGACCCACGTTACGTGCCATCGCCGCTGGTTGGTAAGTTAGCGCCTGCGTTTGATTTACCTCAGCTGCAGGATCCTAAACAGACCTTTGCACCGGAAGATCTCAAAGGGCGCGTCTGGTTGCTGAATGTCTGGGCCTCGTGGTGCGTTTCCTGTCGGGAAGAGCATCCGGTGCTGGTCGAGTTTGCCCGAACGCATCCTGATGTGCCGCTTATTGGCCTCGATTACAAAGATCAACGGTTAGATGCGCAAGCTTGGCTTAAAAAGCATGGTAATCCTTATGTGCTATCGGCCTTTGATGCCGATGGGCGAGTTGGCATTGATTATGGTGTTTACGGCGTTCCGGAAACCTATGTCATAGATCAGACCGGTGTGATCCGATACAAACACGTGGGTCCGGTTACACCCGAAGTCGTGCAAACACTGATTGATCCGATGCTCAAAGGACTCAAATAATGAAAAGGCTATTTAAGCTTTTTGTTGCAATCTGGCTAATAACAGCCGGGGCTGCTTACGCTGCCGAAGCACAACCACTTGCCCAGAATCCGCTTGTTGAAACGCGCCTCAACGCCATTTCAGAAAACCTGCGTTGTCTGGTGTGCCAGAATGAATCGCTGGCAGGATCACGAGCTGAACTGGCCGAGGATTTGCGCCGTGAAGTACGTCATCTCATTGAAGCGGGTAAATCAGATAAGGAAATCATTGATTTTCTTGTGAGCCGTTATGGCGACTACGTGCTTTATGACCCGCCCTTCAAAAGCACCACCCTGTTTCTATGGGTGGGCCCCTTTATCTTGTTGGCAGGTGGGCTCATTGGCCTGGTGGTTTTCTTGCGTCGTCGAAGCCGGCAAGGTTTGATTGACGAACCAGACTATTCACCGGTAGCAACGCCGTCAGATGGCATGGCACCTACTAAAAATAGAGAGGCAGGCCGTTGGTTGCTATGGTTGATCATGGTGCTGATCCCGCTTGGGGGAGGATTGGTTTACCTGAAGGTTGGTAATCTTACTGCCCTGAATCCGGCTAACGTTAACCCTGCACCCGATCCGAATGCCATGGTGGCACGCTTACAGGCCAAGATGGATGCCAATCCGGATGACCCTGCCGGTTGGCAGCTGCTTGCACGCGCCTATATGGTTATGAATCGTCCAGATGACGCGGTTAAAGCCTTTGGACACATCCTGCCGTTGATCAAACAGGAGCCACAGCTCATGGCCGATTATGCCGAAGCGCTGGCCGCCTCGGGTGATCTCAAAGGCGCGCGTACCTGGATCAATAATGCGTTACAAAAAGGCAGCCAGGATCCCAAAGTGCTTTTCCTGGCGGGCGGCCTGGCTTTCGACGAAGGCAATTACAAACAGGCCATCGGCTTCTGGGAGCGCATTCTCAAACTGGTCGCCCCGGATTCGCCCGAAGCCAAGTTCGTTCAGGAGAACATCGGTGAGGCGCGAGCCCGCATGAAGTAAGCGGATAAGCGCTGGCAGCCATGCAAAGGGAGCCTAGGCTCCCTTTCTTAATAGCATTTTGTACGAACGTATTATTTGAGAGTTTTAGAAGCTTTTTCTACAGCCGCTTTATCCAGCGCCTGTTGGGCTTCTGGCGGCATATAGTTTTCATCATGCTTGGCCAGCACTTCTGATGCCTTGAAGTTAGGTGTTGTGCCTACATCGTCTAGCTTGCCCTGAGCGACAACGCCTTTGCCTTCGCGAAACAGATCAGGCAGGATGCCTGTATAAGTTACCGGAATGTCGTGTACGGTATCTGTTACGACAAAGCGCACGTTGACACCCTCTCTTTGTAAGCTACCTTCTTTGACCATACCGCCGATTCGGAAGGCGCGATTCTTCGGTGCTTCACCCGCAGCAACCTGAGTCGGTGTAAAGAAGAACACCAAGTTTTCTTCAAAAGCGTTGAGAACCAGTGTGGCGGCAACACCAATAACGGCAAGCGCGCCAATGATCAGAGCAAATCGTTTGTGACGTGGTTTCATTTTAATAGAATCACAACAGGTAGTTATTTCGGATGTCTTTAAGTGCTTGCTTGCGGCGGTGCTTTACCAGTAGCGGTTCAGCGATCATGGTGACTGCGCATACGCCAAAGCTCCCCCAGACGTATAGACCATAGCCGCCCATAGCAAAAAAGTCGCTAATTGATTGCCACTGCATTATGCGGCTCCCTTCACTTCCGGTAAGTGGTGTACCCACTCGGTATTGGCTTCACGTTCCAGCATGATAGTGCGTGCACGCATTAGGGCAACCGCAATAGTGTAAGCCCAGAAAGACAAAGCCATAATCAGCATCCCCCAGAGCATGGTGCTGGCCATGCTGGGAGACTTGGTCAAAGAGACTGATGCACCTTGATGTAAGGTGTTCCACCACTTCACCGAGAAGTAGATGATCGGTACGTTCACCACACCCACAAGGGAGAGCAGGGCGCCGGCACGATCGGCGCGACGCGGATCATCAATAGCAGCTTGTAGTGCAATGAAACCGATGTAGAGGAAAAACAGAATGAGTTCGGAGGTGAGACGTGCATCCCAGACCCACCAGGCCCCCCACATGGGTTTACCCCAGAGTGCGCCAGTCCATAAAGACAGAAAGGCAAACAAAGCCCCGGTTGGTGCCAGGGCGCTGGTCATCATGCCTGATAGGCGGGTATTGAAAGTGAGGCCTAGCAAAGACCAGAAAGCCATGATGCAGTAGATAAACATCGACATCCAGCTGGCCGGGACGTGGATAAAAATAATGCGATAGCCCTGACCCTGTTGCGCATCCGTTGGTGCAACAAAAAAACTGATGTACAAGCCAATGGCGCCTAGAACGGCGGCCAGAGTCCAGAACATGGGAATGAGTTTGCCAGCCAGTGGGTAAAAGGTGCTGGGGGCGCTGTATTTAAACAAGTTGATCATGTTGCTATTTTATTCCAATGAAATGCGTAGCGCAGCCGTGGTTGCCCAGGGCGCAAAGGCGGCGGCCAGAATCAGTAGTGCACCTAATAGGGAAAAGTGTCCCATGGCGCCTAAACCGGCAATATAGGACTCGACTGCACCCGCCCCAAAAATCAGTGTTGGTATATAAAGCGGCAGCACGAGTAAGGAAACCAGTAAAGCGCTACCACGAGCGCCCAATGTCAGCGCGGCACCAATGGCACCCAGCAGTGACAACAAGGGTGTGCCGATCAATAAAGTCAGCATGAGGATACCAATGGCATCTGTCGGCAAGTCGAATTGCAGACCAATGACGGGTGCGAGTAGTACCAGCGGTAAACCGCAGACAAGCCAGTGTGCGGTAATTTTACCGGCGACAAGAACGCTGAGTGGTTCTGGAGAGAGCACCATTTGTTCTAGTGTGCCGTCCGCATAGTCAGCAGCAAAGAGCCGTTGCAATCCTAGAAGGGTGGCGAGTAATGCGGCAATCCACATGGCTCCCGGCGCGATTTTTCTCAGGAGATCGGGTTCTGGCCCAATGCCCAGTGGCAGCAAGGTCGTCACAATGACAAAGAAGAACAGCGCGGTTAGCACCTCGGTCTTTCGCCGCATAACAAGCAGCAAGTCCCGATGTAGTGCGGCAAAGTAAGCGGAAAGCACCGGCATTAATGGCTCCCCGATAGATTGAGCACAAAGCCGTGGGCATCTGTACCTAAGTCGGGCGTCTGATGGCTGGTGAGCACCAGCATGCCACCTTGAGTGAGATGCGCTTTGAGTAGATTCTGCACGTCAGCAATGACATTCACGTCGAGTGCGTTGAAGGGTTCGTCCAGAATCCATAGTTTGGCCGGGCGGAGCAGGGCTCGGGCTAGTAAGCCACGACGTTTCTGTCCCGCTGAGAGCACGCGTGCCGGCAAATGTTGACGCTTGGCCAGACCCATACGGGTGAGGGCTTCACGGATATCTGCATCCTTGATCTGCAGGCCATCCATTCGGCATAGCGCTTGCAGGTTTTCGGTGAGAGTGAGATCTTCTTTCAGGCCGGCGTTGTGACCGATGTAGAGCAAATTCTGATGATACTGACTGCGTTGTTTGCTGATAGGCGAGCCTTGCCATAAAACGTCGCCATCAGCTGGCAAGGTTAGACCCGCAAGTATGCGTAGCAGACTGGTCTTGCCGGCGCCATTTTCACCTTGCAGGTAAAGCCATTGCCCGCTACCAAGTTGCAGGTCTAAGCCTTGAAACAAGGTCTGCTTGCCACGAATGCAAGAAAGATTACGGGAAACAAGAGCGGGTGTGTGCATATTAGCCAAGCACGGTATCAAGCGTCATCATCAAAGCAAAACCGGCAACCAGACCGATAGTAGCGAACTTCTGGTGGCCATTGCGGTGTGTTTCAGGAATCACTTCATTTGACACAACAAAAATCATGGCGCCAGCTGCTAGGCCAAGGCCGATGGGATAAGCGATTGCCAATCCGCTAGAGAGCGTGATGCCGATGATTGATCCTAAAGGTTCAAGCAGGCCAGTAAGCGAGGCAATCGCTACGGATTTAAGTGGGCTGTACCCAACGCCACGTAGTGCCATAACTACCGCTAGGCCTTCAGGAATGTCCTGCATGGCAATTGCTGATGTGAGCGGTATGCCCACCTGTAAATCTCCTTGGGCAAAACTCACGCCGATCGCCATCCCCTCTGGCAGATTGTGTAAAGCAATTGCCAACACAAAAAGCCAGATACGACTGACCCGATGAGACTCTGGGCCATAAGTGCCGGTCTTTGAATGCTCGTGAGGGGTAAATTCATCCATGCCCAGCATGAGCATTACACCCAGTGACATGCCTAGAACCACAGTTGCGGCACCAATAAAAGCACTGCCGGTAAGTGCTTCACCCGCTTTAATACCAGGAAGAATCAGAGAAAATGAGCTTGCGGCGAGCATCATGCCTGCTGCTAATCCAAGCAAGGTGTCTTCAATTCGCTGTGGCAAGCTTTTTAGAACAAACCCGGGAAGTGCACCAAGGGTTGTTAGCGCAAATCCAGCAACCCCACCCCAGAGGGCGTAGCGCAAATTTTCATCGGGGCTGCCGTTGATCACATCATGCAGTCCACTTAGAAATAGTAGTACTACAGCAAGGCAAGAAACCGCCAGTCCGGCAGCAGTTATCGGATGTGCCTCGACATGACGCCATAATGCGTACTGCCTCATTAAGAAAGAGAGACGACGAGACTGTGCCATCAGACAACGGAATGGGTACGAAAGTTACAAAAAATCATAAGTGATATCGTACCGGAGAGCGTTGATTCCGTCATCTCCGGGTGTTTTGTCTCTATCATTTTTGGGTTGCGTTAAAATCGAAGCATGACACAACTATCTCCCAATTTCTGGCAAGAAAAATTTGAAACTCAACAAACCGGTTGGGATCGAGGTCAAGCAAGCCCTCAGCTTTTAAAGTGGCTTCAGAGTGGAGCGCTGAACGCACGTGACACCCGGCGTATTGCCGTCCCAGGCTGTGGCAAGGGCTGGGAAGTGGCGGCACTGAGCCGCGCAGGCTTTGAAACAACTGGCCTCGATTACACACCTGCTGCTGTGGCAGAGGCACAACTGCGTTTGGAAGCGGCTGGTTTGTCGGCAGAAGTGGTTCAGGCCGATGTTTTAATCTACAGGCCCGAACAGTCGTTTGATGCCGTCTATGAACAAACCTGCCTGTGTGCACTTACGCCAGATACCTGGATTACTTACAGTCAGCAGCTGGCTCAGTGGATCCGCCCGGGTGGGCATTTATATGCGCTTTTCATGCAGGTGGCGCGCCCGGGTAGCCAGGAGGGCTTGGTTGAAGGGCCGCCGTTCCATTGTGATATCAACGCCATGCACGCGCTATTTGACCAGCGCCATTGGCGCTGGCCTGCAGGTGCACTCACTCAGGTGCCACACAAGAACGGTCTATTTGAACTGGCAGTTATTCTAGAGCGGGTTTAAGCAACAAAACGATTTAAGCCTTGGCTTCGGTGACGCGTTTCTGGATGTGGGCGAGCGCTTCTTCCACCTGATCCACCAGAATCAGACAGATATCGCCCGGCTCCAGTTTAGAGAGCGCCTGATCAATGGCTAGGAACTCGCCTTTGATCTCGTCGATTTCTTTCACCTGATGCGCTTCATCCAGACCTTCGCGGAGTAGTTTGACCACTTCGCCTTCGCTACGTCCACGCTGACAGGCATCTTCGTAAAGAACCACGTAGTCAAAAACGTTGCCTAGAATGCGCGTCTGACGACGAATGTCATCATCACGACGGTCACCAGCGCCACTGATAACAACAGAACGGCGCTTGCCTGGCATTTCGTGAATGGTATCGGCAAGCGCACGAATCGCATCCGGGTTGTGGCCATAATCTGCAATGAGTGTTGCGCCTTTATAATCAAAGCGGTTGAAGCGGCCTGGTACGGTGTCAGCATCACTCATAAAGGTTGCCAGACCCGAAACGATGTATTCCCATGGGATACCCAGCGCCCAGGCGGCACCGACAGCCGCCATCACGTTTTCTACCTGAAAGCCGATCTGACCGCCATCGGTGAGCGGAATGTCCTTGAGCGGCATGCGGAACATGGCCTTGCCCTGAGCGGCGATAATCTCGCCGTCTTCGCGGTAGATCACGCGGTGTCCCTGGGCGCGATGCTTCGCCATCACCGGATGCGCTGAGCTTTGGGCGGCAAAGAAGGTGACATTGCCCGTGCAATAGCGCGCCATGCGTGCTACGAGTGGGTCAGCCGCATTGAGTACGGCAGTGCCTTCTGCAGAAACGTTTTGCACGATCACGCGTTTCACCGCGGCTAGTTCGGCGGCGGTGTTGATGAAGTTCATACCCAGGTGGTCGCCTTCACCAATGTTGGTGATCACAGCCACATCGCAGCGATCAAAGCCCAGGCCTTCGCGTAGCACACCACCGCGGGCAGTTTCCAGTACGGCAGCATCGACATCGGGGTGGCCGAGTACATTGCGTGCACTGCGTGGGCCGCTGCAATCGCCGGTATCGATTAATCGGCCGTTGGCGTAGACGCCATCCGTCGTGGTCATCCCAATGCGTTTGCCCGTCTGGGCGATCAGATGCGCCGCCAGACGGATGGTCGTGGTTTTACCGTTGGTGCCTGAAACGGCAACCACCGGGATACGACCATTTTCACCGGGACCGAACATCTGGCGAATAATGGCTTCACCCACCGGTCGGCCCTTGCCGTAAGACGGGCTGAGGTGCATCCGTAAACCCGGAGCGGCATTCACTTCAACAATACCGCCGCCTTGTTCTTGCAAAGAACGGTAGACGCTGTCGCACACCACATCCACCCCACAGATATCCAGACCGACCATGTGGGCCGCGGCAACAGCACTCGCTGCCATGTCCGGGTGTACGTCGTCGGTCACATCGGTAGCCGTGCCGCCGGTGCTGAGGTTGGCATTCTTGCGCAGGTTGATGCGCACGCCACGTGGAGGCACCGATTCCGGTGTCATCTGTTGTTCTTCCAGCGTGGCGAGACCAATGGGATCCAGACGGATTTTGCTCAACGAGGTGGCGTGACCATCGCCACGGAGGGGATCGCTATTGATCACATCGACCAGTTGGCGGATGGTGTGCTGGCCATCGCCAATCACATAGGGTGGATCACGACGGGCAGCGGCAACAAGTTCGTTACCCACCACCAGCAGACGGAAGTCGTGGCCAGGCAGAAAACGCTCGACAATCACTTCGTCGCTAATCTTGTAGGCCACGTCAAAAGCAGCGGTGATCTGTTCTGGCGTTTGCAGGTTAACGGCAACCCCCTTGCCCTGGTTGCCATCACGTGGCTTAACGACCACGGGGCCTTTGATCCATTCGGCCGCCGCCAGCGCATCTTCCAGCTTGGTAACCACGCGGCCTTGCGGCACCGGTACACCTGCGGAATAGAGTAGGGTTTTGGTGAGGTCTTTATCCTGTGCAATCGACTCGGCAATAGCGCTGGTATGGCTGGTTTCTGCGGCCTGAATGCGCTTCTGCTTGCTGCCCCAGCCGAATTGCACCATGCTGCCTTCCGTCATGCGACGGAAGGGGATGTTGCGGGCGACAGCGGCGTTAACGATGGAGCCCGTGCTCGGCCCCAGGCGCAGGTCTTCGTCTAGTTCGTTTAATTCATGAAGCGCTGCGTCCAGATCGAACATGCGATCTTCGCGGGCGGCTTGGCATAAGCGCATGGCATGGTCGAACGCGAGCTTGCCCACGGCTTCTTCGCTGTATTCCACGACCGTGATGTAGGTGCCTTTTTCCGGGGTTTGTACCGTACGGCTAAACGTAACCGGACAACCCGCAGCCGCTTGCAGCCCGAGGGCAACCACTTCCAGCGCATGCGCTAGCGTGAGTGGTTCGTTATGACCACCGGCAATGAGCGGGCCCATTTGAGGAAAGCGTGAACGTAAGCGGGTTTCGAAGCCGGCCAGATTGGTGATCTGGCATTCATCTTCTGTACAGTTGATCAGCGCCTCGATCATGGTGTGACGACCCCAGAGATTGGGGCCGCGGAGTGCGCGTAGACGGACGATTTCCATGGCTTATAGGTGACTGAAGGTTTGGATACCCGTGCTCATGATCTCGCGAGAGAGATTCATGGCAACGCCTACGGCAACCGCAGCAAGAATGCTTTCGAGGGCATCGTTGCGAAGTTGTAGCAGGGGAATGCTATTGATCGCCATCAGCGGCTGCACATCGTTGCCGCGGGCGAGAACGATCTGGCCATCCCGGCTGAAGATGGCACGACCATTGTTGGCGAGGTGTTCGGTCAGACAGGCGGCATCACCAAACCGGCTGAAGAAGATCACTTCACCATCGCATAGCCGGGCCATGTCAGCCACTTCGGCATCGTCGGCATTAAGGATGCCGGTACCGCTTGGCAGCACCACATCGATCTGCGAACGCATCACCTTATAGATGCCTTCGGCATCGTTGATGGCGCATTCCGGTACCGTGTCGGTGGGGTCCAGATTCGTCACCACGCCGATGGTGCATCGTTCATAGGGCAGGCCATCGTTCAGGATGCCACGATTATCGTTCTCGATAATGGCGACATCGACCTGGCGGTTCAGCATCAGGCGGTGGCCGCTTTCCCAATCGGCACAGTGGCGATCATCCAGCTGGCGCTGGTTGAAATACATGCCCTTGCTGCAGGCCAGACCCACGTTCATGCTGGTCAGTTGTAGCAGACTGGCGATCAGTTGCGCCACCAACGTTTTGCCACGCGAACCGGCAATGCCGATGATCGGAAGGTTGAAATCTTCGCCGGGTGGGAACAGGTAATCTACGATGGCGTTGCCCACGGGGCGGGGCGTGCCAGCCGAGGGGCGCAGGTGCATCAACAGGCCAGGGCCGGCGTTCACTTCCACAATTGCGCCACGCTGTTCCGCCAGTGGCTTGGAAATGTCTTCAGCCACCAGATCAATACCCGCAACATCCAGACCCACCACACGAGCCGCCAGGGCAACCACGTGAGCCACTTCCGGGTGGACTTCATCGGTGACGTCTATCGAGACATTGCCATTACGCTGGATCAGCACGTCATGGCCGGCGGCCGGTACGGATTGGGCATTCATGCCCTGGCGTTCCAGCTCCAGGCGAACGGCCGAATCGATGCGCACAAAATTCAGCGTGTTTTCTTCAGCAGGGCCGCGGCTCGGGCTGCTGTTAATTTGTACTTCAATCAATTGTTCGATGGTCGATTGGCCATCGCCCTTCACGAACGCAAAGTCACCACGTGCTGCAGCAACCATTTTGCCGCCGACAACCAGCAGGCGGTGTTCGTTACCGGGGATAAAGCGTTCGACAATGACGCTGCTGCCTTCATCAACAGCGACCGAGAAGGCCGTACGGACTTCGGCTTCAGACATCAGATTGGTAAACACGCCGCGACCATGGTTGCCATCAGATGGTTTTACGACCACCGGCAGGCCAATGTCTTCGGCCGCTTCCCAGGCATCATCGGCAGTTTCTACGACCAAACCTTCAGGTACGGGCACACCGCAGGCCTTGAGCAGGCTCTTGGTCAGGTCTTTGTCGCGCGAAATGGTTTCGGCAATGGCGCTGGTCTGGTCAGTTTCCGCCGTCCAGATACGGCGTTGTTTGGAGCCGTAGCCTAGTTGCACCAGATTGTTTTCGGCCAGGCGCATGGTGGGGATCTTACGTTCCATGGCGGCGTTAACGATGCTGCCGGTGCTGGGGCCGAGCAGGCGATCTTCGGCCAGATCTTTCAGTGCTTCAACCGCAGCAGCCACATCGAAGGGTTTGTCTTCAATGGCGGCCATAATCAGGTCACGACCAGTAGTGATCGCCAGACGGGTCACTTCGTCGTGCAGGTTGTGCACGATCACTTTGTAAACGCTGCGGCGATCTGCTTCACGGGCGCGTCCAAAACCACCAGGTACGCCAGCCATGCTGAGCAGCTCGAGGGTCACGTGCTCCATGATGTGAGCCGGCCAGGTGCCTTCGTGCAGGCGTTTTACAAAACCGCCGTATTCCTCATAGCTGCAACGATGCTCCATTAAACCGGGTAGCCAGGCCACTAGCCGTTCCGGCAGGCCGGGGATCTTGTCGGAAGGGAAGTCTTCCAGATCGCCGATATCCACCCAGGCTTCCAGAACCGGTACGTAGGTCCACATATTGGGACCGCGAATCGACTTGATGTCGATGATTTTTATGGTTTTATGACTCATCTAGGCTACAGGAGTGTCAAGGTTCCGTCCGGAAAGACCCGGTTCGGGTAAAACAGCTGCAAATTGGGTTTGCGTTTGTCAGTTCTTATGCCATTGTAAACAGAATCTGGAGCCAATAACGCACCAGAATCGGAACGGATGACTGTTCATTAGTTTTTATTGATAAAAGGCCTCGGCGTTGTCAGCCAAAGCCGTTGACCGTGCGTTAATCTGTCAGAATTCAGATTTTCCGGATCACCGGAAAAACGCTCATAGTTAGACCATATCAATTGAACTTACCCGCTCATTCCGCGCAGACTACGCGCGCTGCCCAAACTGCCCATCGGGTGCCAGAGCTCTGGTTGCCGGCATTGCAGGCGCATCTGGCCAATAACGAAACCATTCTGGCCACAATAGAAACTGATCTGGATGACCAGTTGAAGTTTGCCCGAGGCCTGATTTGTTTGACGGATCAGGGGCTGTACGCGCTATCGCACACGGGTGAGTGGTCTCAATGGCCGCTGAATTTGCAATCTTCAGCGGCGCAGACATTAAAGCTCAGTGATCACGCCGGCATTGCCAGCCTGGATCTGCTGTCGCCGGAAGGCCGTCTGGCCTGCTGGCGCTTTACGCTGGCGCAGAACCCATCGGCGTTGCGCCTGGTCCGCCAGCTGGATAGCTTGCGGGAGAAACGCCGGCTTGAGGCCGGTGAAGCGGTTGCCGAACCAGCGACCGCGGAAGAGGTGACGTTGTGCCCGAACTGCTGGCTTCCGTTACCGCCAGATCAGGATGAATGCCCAGCTTGCTATAGCGAGAATCTCACATCGCCTTCTACCTGGACGCTGCTACGCCTCTGGCGTTTTGCAAGGCCCTATAATAAAGAACTGCTGATTGGTTTTGTGCTGACGCTGCTCGGTACCGCCGCCACGTTGGTGCCGCCGTACCTGACCATGCCGCTGATGGATAAGGTGCTCATTCCCTTCCAGAACGGCAAACACATTCCCATTGGCCTTACGGTCATGCTCCTGAGCGGTCTGCTGGCCAGTGCGCTGGTGGCCTGGGGGCTTGGCTGGGCGAGGACTTATATTCTGGCCTTGGTCAGCGAACGCATTGGTGCCGATCTGCGGACGGCCACTTACGACCATCTGCTCAAGCTCTCTTTAGAATACTTTGGCGGCAAGCGCACCGGTGACCTGATGGCACGTATCGGTAATGAATCAGACCGCATCTGCGTGTTCCTTTCGCTCTACGCCCTAGATTTCGCCACCGATGTGATCATGATCCTGATGACGGCAGCCATTCTGGTGTCGATTGATCCTTGGCTGGCGTTGGTCACCCTAGCGCCGTTGCCCATGATCATGTGGCTCATTCACATTGTGCGCGACAAACTGCGCTTTGGCTTTGAGAAGATCGACCGCATGTGGGCCGAAGTGACCAGCGTACTGGCCGACACTATTCCCGGTATCCGCGTCGTTAAGGCATTTGCTCAGGAACAACGTGAGTCCAACCGCTTCCGTACGGCCAATGACCATAATCTGGCGATTAACGACCGGGTGAACAAGGTCTGGAGTATGTTTACACCGACCGTGACGCTGCTCACGGAGATTGGCCTGCTCATTCTCTGGGCTTTCGGCATCTGGCAAGTGGCGCATCACCATATTACAGTTGGTGTGCTGGTCGCTTTCCTGGCCTATATCGGCCGCTTCTACACCCGCTTGGATTCGATGAGCCGTATCGTCTCTCATACCCAGAAGGCCGCTACCGGCGCCAAGCGCATCTTCGATATTCTTGATCATGTATCGAGCGTGCCGGAGCCAATGAACCCGGTGCATATCGACAAGGTGACCGGTCGTATCGACATCAGCCGTGTGGGTTTCCGTTACGGCAACCGCGCGGTGCTGCGCGATGTCAGCCTCAACATCCAGCCTGGCGAAATGATCGGTCTCGTTGGTCATAGCGGCTCGGGCAAGAGCACGCTGGTCAACCTCATCTGCCGTTTCTACGATGCCTCCGAGGGCAGCATCAAGATCGATGGCACGGATATCCGCTCGATTCCTGTATCCGAGTACCGCCAGCATATTGGCCTGGTGCTGCAAGAGCCTTTCCTGTTCTTTGGCACCATCGCTGAGAACATTGCCTACGGCAAACCGAATGCCACGCGTGAAGAGATTGTGGCCGCTGCTCGTGCCGCACATGCTCATGAATTCATTTTGCGTTTGCCACATGGTTACGATTCGGTGGTGGGTGAGCGTGGTCAGGCGCTGTCCGGTGGTGAGCGTCAGCGCATCTCCATTGCACGCGCACTGTTGATTAATCCGCAGATTCTGATTCTGGACGAAGCCACCTCGTCGGTAGATAGCACCACCGAGAAGGAAATCCAGAAAGCCCTGGACAACCTGGTACAGGGTCGTACCACTATCGCCATTGCCCACCGCCTATCGACGCTGCGTAAGGCGGATCGACTGATCGTGCTGGATCGCGGCCAGATCATTGAAGAAGGTTCACACGACGAACTGATGATCAAAGAGGGTACCTACCGCCGCATGGTGGAAATACAGGCCCGTCAGGAAGCAGAAGACAAGGCTTCAGCCATGAGCGCCTTCGGAGTCAACCATGACGAATGACCTATTGAGTTTTCACCGCACCTACAGCCTGCGTAAAGACGCCTTTGGCAATCTGGATCTGGTCTGGTCTGATGGTGAAGTCGTCGAACGCATCACGCCGGTGCGGGCTTTTCCATTTTCAGACCCGGACAATGGCTTCTCGTTGGTGGACTCAGAAAGCCACGAAGTCGTTTGGCTCAACTCCATTAACGATCTCAACGCTGAAAATCGGGTATTGGTTGATCAAGTGCTGGCTACCCGTGAATTCATGCCGGTGATCACCCGTATCGAGAGTGTTTCTTCGTTCAACACGCCCAGTACCTGGCAGATAGAAACGGCGCAGGGCAAGACGCAGCTGGTGCTCAAAGGCGAAGAACATATCCGCCGTATTAACGGCATGGGTGGCAACCACCTGTTGATCTCGGACAACCACGGCATTCAGTTCCTGATTAAAGACGTGAGTCAGCTGGATAAGCACAGTCGCCGGCTGCTGGATCGCTTCCTCTGATTTGATCCTGTGAGTACTGAATCGCCCTGCATGAACTGTGGCGCCTGCTGCGCCATGTATCGCGTATCGTTCTATTGGGCAGAGGCCAACGATGCGCCCAGCGGCTGGATACCTGTTGAGACCACAGAACAACTCACGCCAACCATGCGCTATATGCGCGGCACAAGCAGCAAAACCCCGCGCTGCGAACAGCTCAAAGGCGAAATCCCCGGGGCACTCTGCGGCATTTACGAAAACCGGCCTTCGGTCTGCAGAGAGCTAGAGCCGTATGACGCTAACGGCCACCCCACAGATCAGTGCGCGCGGGCAAGAGCGGCACATGGGTTGCCAGTGTTGATTGGATAGAGATAGGGTCTCGCCTGCGAGAGCTTTTTTAGCTGACATGCTGTTGACGTATTGTTGTTATCTTTTTGCGCCGCAGATTGACAATGTGTAATTAGTTGCTCTAATGGAAACCCACTCCCTTTCAGAGCAAGGTGGTTATATGAAAAAAAACAAGCTGATAATCGGCATAATCTTTGTCAGTTCAGCATGGTCGCTGTCTGTCCATGCAGCCCCTGAAAAGAAAACGTTATATTTTGCGTCTGACTGTGCCAACTGTCATGGAACTGATGGTCGTTCTGTGACGGAAATTATGCCTAGTATTGCTGGCCAAGATCGTCAAACCTTGCTGGATTCGTTGCGTGCCTATAAGTCCAAAGAGCGTGGCGGAACGATTATGCCCCAGCTGATGCAGGGGTATAACGATAGCGAGCTGGAACAGCTGGCAACCTATTTTTCAACCCAGAAGAAGTAGGAGATCATGATGAAACATCCAATGGATCCCGTTCGTCGTCGCCTGCTTCAGGCGCTTGGTGTCTCAACGAGCGCCGCACTGATTCCCGGCGTGGCCTTGGCGGCTAAAAAGCCATCGCAGGGCAAGGTAGTCATCATTGGTGGTGGTTTCGGTGGTGCCACCGCTGCTAAGTATCTGCGTAAGTGGAGTAACAATGGCATTGACGTGACGCTCATCGAGCGTACGCCCAACTACGTATCCTGCCCGATGTCGAATGAAGTGCTTGGGGGCAATCGGGAGTACAGCACCCTTGTACAGAGCTATGATGCGCTCAAGAAAAAATGGGGCGTTAATGTTGTGACCGCTGAAGTCGTTGATGTGGATACGACAGCTCGTATAGTGAAAACGAACCAAGGCAAAAGCTATAACTACGATCGACTCGTCGTAGCGCCTGGCCTAGATTTGATGTTTGATGAGATCAAGGGCTATGACAGCGAAGCACAGAAAACTGTGCTGCATGCTTGGAAGGCGGGCCCTCAGACACTTGCGTTACGCAAGCAACTGGAGGAAATGAAAAACGGTGGCACCTACATCATCTCCGTGCCTAAGTCACCCTATCGTTGCCCACCTGGCCCCTACGAGCGTGCCTGTCAGGTAGCTTACTACTTCAAAACCCACAAGCCGGCTTCCAAGGTGCTGATTCTTGATGCGAACGAAACGGTGCAGTCGAAGCCCAAGCTCTTCATGGCCGCATGGAAAGACTATTATCCCGATATCGTGGAATATCGGCCTAATTGGGGTGTGGGTGAAATCGACGCGCAGAACAAAGTCGTCACTAGTGAGCTAGGGGATACGGTCAAGGGCGATGTACTCAACATTCTGCCGCCTATGCGGGGTGGAGAGATTGCCCGTAAGATGGGTTTACTCAACATCAACAAGGTTTGGGCTGGTATCGACTGGACCTCGATGGAGTCCACCGCGATCCCAAATGTTCATGTTATCGGCGATGCCGTGTTTGCCGCACCATTAATGCCAAAATCTGGCCATATGGCCAACCAGCATGGCAAAGCAGTGGCTGCGGCACTTGTGGAAATATTCGCGGGGCGGACGCCTGAACCAATTCTAATGGCTAACACATGCTATTCCATGCTGGATAACAAGCATGGCGTTCATGTGGCCTCAGTGCACCGTTACAACCCTGAGCTTAAAGCACCAACCGTGGTTACGGGCTCTGGAGGCACGTCAATGGAAGCCAACCTTATTGAAGGTCGTTACACTCAGGGATGGGCTTTATCGATCTGGGCTGACACCTTTGCCTAAATCAGTTGTAAACGCCCCCATCGTGAGCGATCCTTGCGATGGGGGTTTTTGTTATGATGACTTCGGGTTTCAGAAATTTTTAGAGTCCGGGTCATGAAAAAAACACTGCTCGCTTTGTTGTATGCCGTTAGTTTAATTGTCTTCACGGGTGTGAACGGGTCGGCATTGGCGGAAGAAGCTTCGGGCGGGGTGCCGGCGATGCAGGTCAAACAGGTCGCCCCTAACAGTTACTATGTGCAGGGTCTGGCCGAGCTGGGTTCATCAGCGAACCAGAACTTCATTTCCAACGCCGGTTTTGTCATTACGCCGGCCGGCGTGGTGGTGATTGATGCGCTCGGTTCACCGGAACTGGCACGGCGGCTAATAGCCCAGATCCGCAAGATCACCGATAAGCCGTTGAATACAGTGATTGTGACGCATTACCATGCGGACCATGTCTATGGCTTGCAGGTCTTTAAAGAGGCGGGCGCTCGTATTGTGGCGCATGAAGCTTCCGGTGAGTATCTGAACTCGGATACGGCGCGTTTGCGCCTGGATGCTTCGCGGCAAGAGCTTTTCCCCTGGGTCGACGAGCATACCAAGCTCCTACCACCCGACGAGCCGATTAAGGGCGCAAAAAAACTGGTAGTTGGCGGCGTAGATTTTGAGTTGATCCCAGTGGGTCCATCCCATACGCCGGATGACTTGGTGGTCTGGCTGCCTCAATCCATGGTGTTGTTTGCTGGGGATCTGGTGTTTCGCAACCGCATTCCCTTCGTGGGGCAGGCCGACAGCCGTCAGTGGATTGAGTCGCTCAATACGCTGCTCAAGTTCCCTGCCAAAGTGATGGTGCCCGGTCATGGCCCGGCATCCACAAACCCCAAGCAGGATATGTCGCTGACGCGGGATTATCTGGTGTTCCTGCGACAAACCATGGGTAAAGGGGCGGCAGAGCTGGTGCCTTTCGATGAGGTTTATAAAAATACAGACTGGAGCCGTTTCAACAAGGTCCCGATGTTCCAGTATGCCAACCGGATGAATGCCTATAACACCTATCTGCTGATGGAGCGGGAAGGGCAGTAGTCACTGAACGATAGGTGCCAGAATAGAAAAAGCCTGACCGGGTTAGGGTCAGGCTTTTGTTTTGGTGGGCCGGCGTCAACCGAATAAATCGCTGCAAGCCTTTATCTGTGGGGGTTTGGTGTTCGGTGGTTTTGAGTATGCCCCCAATTGTGCCCCCAAGTGTGAGTGGATACCCTGGTTAACCTTACCGCTGCAGTGCATAGCGGGCGCGTCCAATCGCCACCATAGCATCGTCACGGCTTCGCCCATTGCGAGCAAATAATCTCACAAGGCATTCGGCATCATCGGGACAGTAGGACTTGCCCCCAATCGTTGAACCTTGAACCTGAGCCCAGCCCACCATCGCGGGCGCACCGGCACGCTTGATACCATCCGGCGCAGCTTTTGTTGCGGCATAGTAATTAAACAGCCAGCCAAAGTCGTACGCATGGCCAGCGGCCTTTATGCCAGATTCAGCGGCCAACTGCCTCACGCGCCTGTCTGTCACTCCGAGTATTTCGCCAATTTCGGCGGCGGTCATCATGTGGTCATTCATAAATCATCCTGCCAATTAGGAAACGGAAACGCGCCCAAAACGCCAGCCAGTCAGTAAGCGTTGCGCACGCGTGGCCTGCGCAGTGGGTAGGGCTGACAAAGAACCTAAACATGGGGGGAGGGTATGGGGCCCGGTGGTCATCATCCGCGCCCGCCCGCGTCTCGCTCTCTTTTCCCTTGCCTTTTAACATCGGTAATAGATGGCTTCTCTAGAGGGTCACTCTCTGAGAGTGTAGAGAAACGGTCAGTTTTACCCCTGATAGGACTCTTAGAGAGTGTAGGAGAGGCATGCTCTACACCGTTAGAGAGTCCTATAGAAGCCCCTGCTACACCGTGAGAAGGTTTAAGGCCGTTAATTTTCCGATAGGCTCCCCGCTCGAATGTTTTAGCCGTGTCTGGGTCATAACCTGGCAACTTGTCCAATAGCTGCCATGTCACGGCGTACCAGCTAGCTTTATTCGGGCGGTGGCCTTGCACTGTTTGGAAAATAAACCCGGCTTCCAGTAGTTCACGCTTCGCCCGCGTGATGACGCCATTGCTTTTCCATCCGCGCTTTTTAAGGTGCGCCTCGCTGCATAGCAAACGCCCGTTGTCATCGCCCCGATATTGCAAGGCAAACTCCAATAGCAGGGCGCGGGCGGGGTGAGACAGTCGCAAATACGCGGGCGCTTCCATAACCGAGTGAGGCAAAGCAATAAACCGCCCGCCCTCTCTCCCGGTTCGGTTTCTTTTCATCGCGTCACTTCCTCTGCAAACGCCTTTTGGCTGGCGTCTAATGAGTATCGCCCTGGTCGGCATGGCTTCCCGTCTCGGTCGGTACGCTCTACACGGTCGCAGCGTATGGCCCAGCCAGACGCCCGCAGTGCGCTCACAATCTCAGGGCCATTAGATGCGCCCGCTACCGCGTCTAATTCCTCACGCATAAGTGGGCGGGCGGCTAACGCCCTCAGTACGCGAGCATGGCGCGGGCTTGTGGTGTTAAGATGCGGACGTGCTTTCAGCCCCGATACGTTTTGCAGGCGGTCGGGGCTTCTCATTTTGCGGCTCCGGTTTTGCGTGCAACGTAGGCATCAAGGGCCGCAGCGGAGACGCTTGTGCAGCGTGAGCCAAAGCGCGTGAGTGGGGGAAAGTCCGGGTCTGTTTTAGACCAGCGCCAAAAGGCTGATAAACAAATACCGAGACGTTGCGCGGCGGCTTTGGGTCGTAACTGAATATCGTGTTGCATCGTCATAGCCCTCCAAGGCTTAATTAAGACGATGCAATTAAATTGCCCAAACTATCCCATGCGTCTAGCGGCAACCCTCCTATAGTTTGTAGGATAGTCGCTTATTGGTCGGCAATATCCCCAGCGCTCCTTAGCCGGTCCCAGGCCGCTTTAAAAACAGACTTGGTCATGACGTTGTAGGGAAAAGCGGCGCGTATTTCGCTCTTCACTCCCGGTTTTCCGGCCGGTGGCTTTGGTAAAGCTCGTGGCTCATATCCCCGCTTGCGTAGCTCACTTAAAATAGCCTCTTCCTGCTGTCTGTGTCGGCTGGGTGTGTACTTAACTTCGGCCCTCTCTGGTATTTGACCCAGTGCAGCGCAAATCGCCTCCACTGTTGCGGGGTCAGGTATGCGGGCGGCAATCCAATCGGCTATGCGTTGCGTCTCCACAATTGCACAATCAACCTCTGAGGGGCTCGAGAGTGGGGCAAGGGTTCTGGCATCCAATACCGGCCAATTCTGGCTGTGGGCGGCTTCCAGTATCGCCCGCGTCCATTTCCCCGCCTCTGTTTCGTGAAAACTCAACTCCGATTCATCCATAACCGGGAGAGAGAGGGCGGCGTGGGCGGCGCTCCCTGGTTCTGTATCGTCAGGACTTGCGCCCTCAAGGGAATTGCGCAGTACTAAGCCCAAGCGTGCAAGCTGAGTATCTGTGCCGGTTATCGCGTTGTAGATTGTCGCGCCCGCTATGTGGGCGGGTATCCATTGGTTTTCCATGTCGCGCCCTTCCAGCGCCCTTCATTAGAACCGCCCCCAGGCAGGTGAAGGTCTCCCGCTTTTCGTCTGGCCGGACTAGGGGGCAGTAACCCGTTACTGAGTTTTACGCTCTTGAATCGCCCGGAGCAGGTCCCTGGCCTCATCGCAGAGCATCGATGCGCCCCACAAATAATCGTCTTTTATCTCTGCTGACATTTGGTCGAATCGCTCGCTTCCCTCTGCGATAACCATATTCAGCATTGCAGATAGCTGTGCCATTCGTGCATTAACCTGGTCGAATAGGTCACCGGGTTTGGCATCTTCAGCCAGTCGGTAGATTTTGCCGCCCGCGGAAAATGTCGGGATTGGGTAGTTTTGTGTTGTATGCATTGCTTCGCTCCGGTTAGGTTACGCCCGTTGGGGCATGGGGATAATCTCAGCGCCCTGTTTCAGCTTGTCCAAGTAGTCAGACCATCCCTGCATCATTTCGTGACGTTGGGGGAGGTGAGCGGTGCGGTTGTATGCCCTTCCTAATGCGTCTTTAACGGCATGGGCTAGCTGTTGCTCAATGATGTGAGGTGGGTATCCCAAAACCTCATCAAGTAGGGTTCTGGCAACCGCTCGCCACCCGTGGCCCGTCATTTCATCAGCCCCGATGCCCAGGTCTCGCATTGCGGCTAATACTCCGTTTTCACTCATGGGCTTGAGAGGAGAGCGCCCGCCTGGGAAAACGTATTCAGAATGCCCGGTATGGGGGTGCAATGCCACTAGGATGGCTTTCGCCTGTGTGCTTAGGGGCACAATATGGGGCGTGCGTGTTTTCGGCACGACATAGCGCCATTCTCCGGCCTCAAGGTCTACATCCACCCAGCGGGCGTTACGCAATTCCCCCGGCCTCACGAAAACTATTGGTGCAAGTTTGAGCGCAGCTGTTACGGTATAGCCGCCCTGGTAAGTATCGAGCAGCCGGAGCAGACGCCCCACCTCTACCGGCTCAGTAACGGCGCTAAAATGCGTGCCCTTTGCCGGTGAGAGTGCCCCTCTCAGGTCACAGGAAGGGTCGCTATCGAGCCGCCCGGTGCTTACGGCATAGCGGAATACCTGCCCGCAGTTTTGAAAGGCTCTATGGGCTGTTTCAATGGCTCCTCGTTCTTCAATCTTTCGGATAGCAGATAGAAGCATGGGGGCATTTATATCCACAATTGGTAATGCCCCCAGGTGGGGGAATACATCACGCTCTAGCCGCCGGAGGATTCGCTCCCCATGTGAGGAGACCCATGCGGCCGATTGGCGCTCGTGCCATTCGCGGGCGATAACCTCAAAGCTGTTGGCGGCTTGCTCTACACGGGCAGCTTTGCCAGCCTTTTTGGCTAGGCCGGGGTCTACCCCGTTGCTCAGTAGCTTGCGGGCATCATCGCGGCGTTCGCGGGCGTCTTTAAGGCTGACGTCTGGATATGCCCCCAGCGCCAATCGTTTCTCTTTTCCATCGAATCGGTACTTTAGACGCCATAGCTTCCCCCCGGCTATCGTCACTTCGGCGTAAAGGCCGTTTGCATCATAGAGGCGGTAAGGCTTCTCAGTGGGCTTTGCGGCTCTCAGGGCAGTATCAGATAGGGGCATGGGGGCATCGTCTCCGGGGGTAGGGGCATATGCCCCCATTCGTGCCCCCATCTGAGGGGGCATATCCATAGACGATAAGATACCACGGGAGACAATGTACAAAGAAAAAACCCCGCATTTACGCGGGGTTGTGGACTTTTATAGTCTGTCCGAGACTTGGTGTTGGTGGAGCCGGCGGGAATCGAACCCGCGTCCGAAAGTCCGCGAC
>JACCDN010281920.1_pt1 | contig 71321 bp, 68 predicted proteins | sample 7441691 | NCBI WGS metagenome assembly JACCDN01 (sample SAMN15323439, study PRJNA562643) | freshwater metagenome | isolation source: river surface water | place: USA:Blue River Watershed | collected 2017-08-16
AAGCGGTGGCTGTTAAGGGAGATGTTTTGAAAAAGAAAACCAAAATTGGCACTGTTAAGATTGACCCTCCGGCGCCAATTAGACCCAAAGTTAATCCCATTAATATTGCCGAGAAGTAGCCTAAAATAATCATTGCTTACTTGAGTTGATTTACGATGCCTTTCTTATGTAAGCGCAATAACAGAAACGTTTCGACCGCAATCAATTTCTTGCAAATGCGTAGATCTTCTGAAGCTAAAAAATTTTTCGGCGTTTTTGTAAGTATCAATTTGGCAATTCTCGATCTTAGAAATTCCAGCGACTCGCAACTTTTCTTCAATATATTGGGGCAAATCAAACAAGTATTTGTTCAATGTTTTTCCTTTGAGAAAAAACTTTTTATTTTCTGCATTTTCTTGCAAAAACTCGTCAAAAAAATCTTGAGAAATCTCGTAAGATTCCTGCTGAATCATTGGTCCGATTTTGGCTTGAATATTTGTCGCTCCGAGTTTTTTCATTGCTAAAATCGTTGAAGCGATAATTCCTAATTTTGCGCCGCGCCATCCGGCATGAGCTGCGGCGATAATCTGTTTTTCTTCATCGAAAAATAAAATTGGCGAGCAATCTGCGGTAAAAAGCCCAAGGGCAATATTTGGTAAATTGGTAACCAGGGCATCTGCTTTTGGTAAATTTTTTGTGTCGTGAATTTTTTCTGGCGCATCAATAATCACAACTTCAGCTCCATGAACTTGATTTAGCATTAAAATATTTGTTACAAAAATATTTTGCTTTTTAAGGTTGAGCTCAATTTCAAAGCGGTTTTGTAGAGCGCGATCAATCAAGCAATCCTTGCCAAAGAAATGAAATTTTACACTCATAGTTTGCTGCTAAAAAAGCGTAATTTTGTTAAATATTCTTGAGGGTTTTTAATTTTTACCAAAGCTTCTTTTGGTGTAAAAAACATATCATTAAGGCGCGTCAATAAAAAGCGCATTGCCGCTCCAACTAAGGCAATTTTTAAGAAGTTTTTTTCATCTTCAGAAAATTTTCTAACTTCTTCATAGCCATTAAATATTGCAGAAAATTTTTCTTCGCTGAAATTATTTTTCTCATCAAAGCACCAAGCATTTACGATGATTGCGAAATCATAAATTGCTGCATCATTTGCGGCAAAATAAAAATCGATTGCGCCGCTAAAATTGCTGCTTTGGTCAAAAAACACATTGTCGGGAAATAGATCTAAGTGGCAGGCGCAGGAAGGTAAATTTAAGTTCCAAGAGCTGTTCAAAAAATCTAGGCTCTTGTTAATTTCGTTGCCAAGATCTTGTTGGTAATTTTCTATTTTATCAGCAAAGCGTGAGAAGAGTTTTTGCCAGCCTAAAATTCCCAAATCATTAACGCGAGACATTGAAAAATCTTTTGCAGCTTCGTGTAATTTTGCTAAATTCTTTCCAACCTCAAAGCAATGCTTGGTGGTGATGTTATTGTAATATCCATCTTCTTTAGCTATTAGAGTTGCGCCGCTTAAGAAGGTTACAATTACTGATTCTTTTTCTTTGATTTTAGTGATTGTTGCGCCGCTATTGTCAGGAATTGGTCTTGGGCAAAGAACCCCATTTTTTGCCAAATGCAATTTAAGATTAATAAAAAATTGCAGCTCGTTTTTATTGATGCGCGATTCAAAAATCGTCAGAATAAATCTGCCTTCGGTGGTTTTTAAAACGAAGTTTGAATTATCTATTCCTTCAACAATTTCTTTAAACTCTATTAATTTTCCTAATGAATAATTCTGCAAATGTTGAGCTATTTCCTGCTCTGTAAGTTTTGTATATACTGCCATTCTAAGTTTTCTAATTCGATATTTATTTTTTGTCTTCTAGCTCTTGTGCCTTGCTCCATCCTGCTTGCCACATGGCGTTAGACTTTGTGTTTTTTGCCCAGGAGCCGCCAGATTTTTTATAGATCGATTCTGTTCTTTCCTGAAATTTCTGTTGCGGCGCTTCAAGTTTAATTGTTTTAGCAAGCTCAACGGTGCTTGCTGCAATCTTAGAATTTATTTTTGCTTTGATTTGTGGGTTAAAAATTTTCTCAATGAAATTTGTAGTATTTTCAAAGAAATTCATCACGTCTGAAGTTGTGAAATCTCCGCTTGAGCGAACATTTCTAGAAATGCTCAGAAGCTCGAAGTAGCGCGCAAAAAGTTCAGAAATAAATTGTTCGGGTTTGTAACTTTTAAGCGCATCAACCATCAAGCGCTTGATTTCGGCCTTGAGAGTGATGCTTTGCGGTGAGCGATCTTTCATGTCGAAGCCAATGCATTTACGAAATTCTTCGCCTAAATCAAGGCCGCTTTCAAATTCTAAAGCATGCGCCATTTCATGCGCCATAAGGTTGTGCGACAGATTGCGCAAAATAATTTTTGGGGCGCGGCGCTGGGTAAATTTTCCTAAAGTTTTGTCAAAAATATTTTGCTTCTCGGTTAAAAAGCAGCCAAGATTTGTGTCCCAGCCCTTGGTAATTCTAACTTCAAATCTCAGGTGTTTTTCATGTAGTTTGGTTAGAATCAAATCTAGACCATCTTTAAAAAGTTCAATGCGATAAAGGTCAGAAAATGTTTTGGTAAATTTTTCTAAGTTTTCCACCCCTTCAAATTGCAGCTGCGGCTGACAAATGGTTGTGATTAGATTTGTCATTTTATTTTTTTAGCGGTCGGCAATAAAGCTCTAATTTGTGCCCAACTAACTCAAATCCAAAATCGCGAGCAATTTTAGTTTTTAAATTTTCTAATTCTTCGTTGAAAAATTCGTGAACTTCATCAGTTGAAATATCAATTAAGTGATCGTGATGATCTTCCTCTTCTAATTTTTCATAGCGCGCTTTTCCTTTGCCGCCAAAATCATGTTTGGCAATTACCCCAGACTCTTCAAACATTTTAACAGCGCGATAAACTGTTGCGATGCCGATTTTGGGGCTAATTTTAGAGGCGCGACGATAAACTTCTTCTACATCTGGGTGGTCGTGACTTTCAGAAATTACTTGAGCGACAATTCGGCGATTTTCGGTGAGTTTAATTTTTTGCTCAATGCAAAGTTTTTCGATTTGAGAGATCATAAATCGGATTTCTAAATTAATTGAGGGCGGGGTGAGAAAATATCTTTTATTTTTCGCAAGCAAGTGACTAATTTGCCAGTTCTTTCTCGCACATACTTAAATCAAGCTGAAGATATCATGACTAAAAATCGTAAAATTATTGAAACGGTTGCTCCATCTCTAACCTTTGATGACGTGCTTTTAAAGCCGGCCTTCTCAACAATTTTGCCCGCGGATGCAAGCACTAAAACTAGAATTACCAAAGAAATATCGCTAAATATTCCAATCATTTCTGCTGCGATGGATACGGTCACAGAAAGTCGTTTAGCAATTGCGATGGCGCAGTCTGGAGGTATCGGCTGTATACACAAAAATTTGTCAATTAAAGATCAGTCTGAAGAAGTTAGAAGGGTCAAAAAATTTGAATCTGGAATGGTTTTAAATCCAGTTACAATCACTCCAGATGCGACTTTAGGAGACGCTTTGGCGCTGATGGGAAATTACGGAATTTCTGGAATTCCTGTTGTTAAAAACGGCAGCAATAAATTGCTCGGCGTTTTAACAAATCGCGATGTGCGTTTTGCAACTGACAAGAAGCAGCCCGTTAAAGAATTAATGACCAAAGACGGTCTAATTACTGCGCGTCCAAGCATTAGCAAATCAGATGCAAAAGCTCTTCTGCATAAAAACAGAATTGAGCGCATTATTATCACTGATTCTAGCGGCAATTGTATTGGTTTAATGACCGGTAAAGATTTGGAAAAAACTAAACAATTTCCTCATGCTTCAAAAGATAAAGAAGGTCGTCTTTTAGTTGCTGCTGCAACCGGAGTTGGTCGCGATGGAATTAAAAGAGCCGAAGGTTTAATTGAAGCTGGCGCAGATATTGTGGTGATCGACACTGCTCACGGACATTCTGCTGGCGTAATTGAGGCGGTTAGGGAGTTAAAAAAAGCTTATCCAAAACAACAATTTATTGCCGGAAATATTGCTACAAAAGAAGCTGCAAAAGCTTTAGTTGACGCTGGTGCAGATGCTGTAAAAGTTGGAATTGGACCTGGTTCAATTTGCACAACTCGTATGGTTGCTGGAGTTGGCATTCCGCAATTATCGGCAATTTTAGACGTTGTTGAGTTTTGCGATAAGGTAAAAGTTCCTATTATTTCTGATGGCGGAATTAGATTTTCTGGCGATGTTGCAAAAGCAATTGCCGCTGGCGCAAGCTGCATTATGCTTGGTGGATTACTTGCCGGAACAGAAGAAACTCCGGGTGAAATTGTTTTATTTAAAGGGCGTTCTTACAAAGTATATCGTGGCATGGGATCTTTAGGTGCAATGGCGCGCGGATCGGCAGATCGTTATTTTCAACAAGATGTTTCTGATAAACTAAAATTAGTTCCGGAAGGTGTTGAAGGTCGAGTTGCTTACAAAGGTCCGGTTTCAGAAGTTCTTCATCAGCTAATTGGTGGCTTAAAATCTTCAATGGGCTACACAGGAAATGGTACAATTGAAGATATGAGAAAGAATTGTAGCTTTGTTAGAATTACCAATTCTGGTCTGCGCGAGAGTCATCCTCATTCTATTTCTATCACTTCAGAAGCTCCGAATTATTCAACCGAGAATTAGTGCGCGCTATTTTTGGTAAAAATTTGCTCGGAGAATAACGCTGTATCACCTTGCGCAGCTTGTATTCTCTGTCGCAATTTTTCCTCAAATCCTTTGCTGTATCGAGAGTATAAATATTTTATTTGGTATAAAAGTAAGAAAAATTAGACAATAAAAAGGCCATACTTCTTTTTTAGAAGTATGGCCTTTTAGTCTTTTGTTCTAGGGTTTTTTGCGGAGCGTTATCCAACCAAGATAAGAAATTTTTCGGCTGATTGTTCGGCAAAGCCGTTTTCAATATCAAAGGTTTTGACGACGTTTTGCTTATTGTCGTAAATAGCAATTTGACCAGCTTTTAAGGTTACCATGATAGATTCGTGGCCATGCATAACACCAATATCACCTTCAACAGAAGGGATAACCACCATGTGACAGACGCCCCTAAAAAGGACGCCTGTTGGAGATATGATTTCTAGATGCAATGAGTGAGACATGAATTATTTTGATTCTTTCAAAAGTTTTTCACCTTTAGCGATTGCTTCTTCAATGCCACCGACCATGTAAAATGCAGCTTCAGGAAGGTGATCATATTTTCCTGTGCAGATTTCTTTAAAGCTGTTAATGGTATCTTTCAAAGCAACCCATTTTCCTGGAGCGCCAGTAAAAACTTCGGCAACGTGGAAAGGTTGTGACAAGAAACGTTGAATTTTACGAGCGCGAGCAACGGTTAATTTATCTTCTTCAGAAAGTTCGTCCATACCAAGAATTGCGATAATATCTTGTAGAGATTTGTAAGCTTGAAGAATTTTTTGAACTTCGCGAGCAATGTCGTAATGTTCTTGTCCAACAATACGCGGATCAAGAATGCGCGATGTAGAGTCAAGAGGATCAACAGCTGGGTAAATACCAATCTCAGCAATTTGACGAGACAATACGGTTGTAGCGTCAAGGTGTGAGAATGAGGTTGCTGGAGCTGGATCTGTTAAGTCGTCAGCTGGAACGTAAATAGCTTGAACCGAAGTGATTGAGCCATTTTTGGTTGAGGTAATGCGTTCTTGCATTGCGCCCATTTCGGTCGCAAGAGTTGGTTGATATCCTACTGCAGAAGGAATGCGTCCCAAAAGTGCAGAAACTTCAGAGCCGGCTTGAGTGAAGCGGAAAATGTTATCTACGAAGAAAAGTACGTCGCGACCTTCTTTGTCGCGGAAATATTCAGCTTGAGTTAAGCCAGTTAAAGCAACGCGAGCACGAGCTCCAGGTGGTTCATTCATTTGTCCGTAAACAAGTGCTACTTTAGAATTTTTCAGATTTTTTACATCGATAACGCCAGAATCCATCATTTCGTGGTAAAGATCGTTACCTTCGCGAGTTCTTTCACCAACGCCGGCAAACACGGAATATCCAGAGTGAGCTTTTGCAACGTTGTTGATTAATTCCATAATCAAAACTGTTTTACCAACGCCTGCACCACCAAACAAACCGATTTTACCGCCTTTTGAATAAGGAGCCAGAAGGTCGATAACTTTGATGCCGGTAACTAGAATTTCAGTTTCAGTTGCTTGATCTGAAAGCTCCGGAGCTTTGGCGTGAATTGGCGCAAGATCTTTAGTTTCGATTGGACCTTTTTCGTCAATTGGTTCGCCGATTACGTTCATAATACGGCCCAAAGTTCCTTCGCCAACCGGAACAGAAATTGCTTTTCCTGTGTCAACTACTTCAGCGCCACGAGTTAAGCCTTCTGTAGAGTCCATAGCAATTGCGCGAATTGTTTTTTCGCCAATGTGCAATGCAACTTCAAGCACTAGTTTTTTGCCATTATTTTGGCATTCAAGTGCGTTATAAATTGCTGGCATTTCGCCATTTTCAAATTCTACGTCAACGACAGCAGAGATTACTTGAGTGATTTTTCCTGTGTTTTTCATTTTGTAAAAAAATTGTGAAGTATGTTCGGCTTCAATCAGAGAAGGGCGCGCAATCTAAAAATAGCAAAATCAAAGTGCAAGAACTTACTTAGGATTTTGTAGCACAACTCTCTTTTGAGAGTTGTTTTTGCAGAGGACTGTCTGAATAGACTTAAAATCTCCAACTCCCTAAGAATTTGTCCTAAGGAGTCGATATGAAGGGATAAGAAAATATAGTCACTCCAGCTCCCCTTCTTCTTCGGCATCAGAAATGCTCGTGTTCAGACTTGTTTCTAGCCAAAGAGCTCCGTCTTTAAATCCGCCGACGGGAGATGTTTTGTTAAATTTTATGCGGCAGCCAAACGAAATTTACTGATCAGGTTGTTTCCCATTATAGCGCCAGCGATCAGAATTCCTATGATGATAATCGCAACCGATGCTTCAACCGGAGAGAAAGCGCGAGAATTTTTAGAGAAGATATTTCTGTGGAAAGATTTTTACCTTGGCATAAAGCATAAAGAGCGAACGGTGCCAGATAGGTCAAGATTGTGATCAGCAAAGTCAAGTTTATTTTGCGAGCAAATTTTAACTATTTCTGCTTCTTGTCCGAAGCCAATTTCGAAAATAATTTTTCCAGTTTCTGTTAGAAAATTTGGAGCTTTGGAAGAGATTTTTCTGTAAAAATCTAATCCATCAATTCCGCCATCAAGCGCAATAATTGGTTCGTAAATTTTTACCTCAGGTTCAAGAGATTTTATATCTTCAGATGGAATGTAGGGTGGGTTAGAAATTATCAAATCAAACTTTTCTTTAGGCGATATTTCAGGAAAAAGATCTGAGTTTTTTAAAGCTAAACGATTTTCTACCTGATGAATTTCTGAATTTTTTTGGCAAATTTCTAAGGCGTCTTTACTGATATCAACCCCAAATGCTTCCGCAGATTTATAAATTTTTAATAAGCTGATAATTAAGCATCCAGTGCCAGTGCCAATTTCTAGAATTCTTAATTTCTGATTTTTGTCAGGGAAGTTTTTTAAAACTAGCTCGATAAGACTCTCGGAGTCTGGGCGCGGATCAAGAACGTTGCGATTTACAAAAAAATCTTCACCAAAAAACTCTCTTTTTTGAATGAGATGGGAAACTGGCTCGCGCTTGCTGCGGCGCTCAATTAACTCGAAGAAAGACTTTTGTTGGGATGGGTTTAGTTCTAGATCGGGGTTGAAAATTATGTGCTCTTTAGAGGCGGAAATGGCGTGAGAAAGTAAAATCAAGGAATCGAGTTTACTATTCTCAACGCCAGAGGAGTTGAGTTCAGACTGCGCTTTAATTAAAGCGCTGGAAATTTTCATTTAGAACTTTCCAAAGATTTCTCTAACTGAAGTTTCGTTGATTAGGAATTCTAGGTTTTTCTCTCTTCTAACATCAAACTCGCTTACTTCGTCGGTGCTGACAGGATTTTTTGCAGCTACTTCTTTTGCAACTTCTCCAAGCTTAATTGAAAATTTCTCTAAGAAATTACGATAAGCGTCTTCGGTTAAAGTGGCGCTTCCAACTAAATCAACAGATTGGACCCCGTTTGTTTCTGGAGTTGCAATTGGTGCGGTTTTTTCGGTTATTTTAGAAAAATAAGAATTCAGGATATTAACTAGAGCATCAATTTTTTCTATTTTAACGGCTAGCGATCCTGAAGGTAGAGCGTCGTCAGCAAGAAGATTTGCCTCACCATTTACAGAGATTTTGTAAAGTTGGTTAGAAAACTCTAAGCTTGTGATTTTAACTACTTTGCTGCTTTGGGTTGCAATTTCTTGAACTTGAGTTGGGTCGCTTGGAATTTGGGCGGCTTCATCTTTGATTACGCTGGTTGTATACTCTAACTCAGCCATGAAATTGCTTTTAATGGGAGTGTTCACAACTTCTTCGGCGGGCTTTAATTCTTCAGTAGTTTGAACTGATGGATTTGGGGTGGCAATCTCTGCTGTATTAGTGGCTGGATTGCTCGGGGTAGAATGATTTATTGCCGTGGTCGAGGCTGTTGTTGGCGCATTTTTTAGCGCTTCTTCAGGCTTAGTAGCAACCGCCGCTAAGTTTTGAGAAGGGATGGCGGCTTCAGAAGTTGTTCCTGCAACAGGAGCCTCTGTCGGAATATTTGCTTCGGTAACCGAGCTTCCAAGGGTAATTTCTCCAGTTTTAAGACCGTCAGCAATCTTTTTTTCAAAAAGATTTTTATAAAGATCTACGGCGTCAAAACCCTCTACATCTTTTAGGTTAATAGAAATTTTAGTTTTTATCGAGCCGCTACTTTCCAAGGAAGAGGTCGATGAAATCACCGAAGAACTTGCTGAATAAATAATATTTTTATCAAGACCGGTAATTTTGTAGCCAGAATCTTGATAGTTAAATTTTGAAATCATTCCATCGGTTACTGAGAAACTGATTTCAGGAGCTTTGTTAAATTCAACGGCGGTGTTGTTATTGTCAGAATCTTGAACGATTACAGGTTCTGGCATGGTGATAACGAAGTCGGAAGAAAGAACGCCAGCTGTCGCTTCAAGTTGCTTTACGATGGTTTGACGTTTATTCAAAAGAGAGCCAGGAAGAGTAAATTTTAAATCTTTAACAGTTACTTTTTGCGCCAAAGGAAAGCCGGTGACCTCAATTTCTCCAACTGAAACATAGTTGCTGTTTTTGCTTACAAAGGCCTCAAGTTGTTTGTGCAGCTGACCAGCTTTAAAGAACCAAAAAACGCTGTAAACCAAAGCTGTTACAACTAAGAAAATTACAAATTTTACTAATATATTTTTGCTCATGGCTTGGTTTTAATTTAAATTGATACGTTACGAGTTTCTTCTGGAACTACGAGAGTTAGTCCGTCTAATTCTTTGGTCATAATTATTTGACAACCAAGTCTTGAGGTTGGAGTTAAGCCAAATGCTAAATCTAGCATATCTTCTTCGTCTTCAGTTGGCTCGCTTAATTTGTTGTAGAAATTTTTATCAACAATTACGTGACAAGTTGAGCAGGCTAAAGAGCCTTCACAAGCTCCTTCTAAGTTGATGTCATTTTTATGAGCAGCTTCAAGAACTGTAGTTCCAACAGGCACTTGAAATTCTTTATTTTCACCTTTGACAACAAAAATAACTTTAACGGTTTCAGACATTGATTTTACGAGATATAAGGAAATGAAAAAATTTATGAAAAGTTTTTATAAAAACAGGATTTTAGAAATAAAGAATTTTAAAAACCCTAATATAACTAAATCTCAAAAAGAATTTTTATTACAATAAAATGGCAAAAATCGCTCTTTACCAACCAGATATTGCTGGAAATGTTGGTGCAATAATTCGCACTTGTGTTTGTTTTGATTCAGAGCTTCACATCATTGAGCCATGCGGTTTTCCGCTGGATATGAATCGCGTGAAAAAATCGGCTCTCGATTACATTCATCACGCAAAAATTTTTCGTCACGCATCTTTTGAAGAATTTTTTCAAACGGAAATTTTGGACAAAAATCAGCGATTAATTTTGGCATCAACAAAAGGAAGTGTTGATTATCGTAAGTTTAATTTTACAGAAAATGATTTTTTGATGCTTGGCAGAGAAAGTGCCGGAGTGCCGGAGGAGGTTTTTGAAAAATCTCATCAAAGAATTTTTATTCCGATGAAAAATCAAATGCGCTCGTTAAATGTAGCAATTTCTTGCGCAATTATTCTGGCTTATTCTCAGAAATAAACTGAGGTCTTACGCCTAGAATTGGAGCGACGTTTTTTATAATTCTTCCTGCAACTGGTGCCGCTACCATGCCGCCAGTATTAAAGCTATAATTTGGTCGATCAAAAATTACGTAAACTAAATATTTCGGTTGAGACATCGGAAAGGTTGCAATAAATGACGCCATTGTTTGTCTTTCGTTGTATCCGCCAGATTCTGCTCTGTTGGCCGTTCCGGTTTTTCCGCCAACGTCATATCCTTCAACATTGGCTTTTTTTCCAGTTCCTTCTAAAGCAACGCTGCGCAACATTTTTTGCATTGTTTCTGAAGTAGATTTTTTAATTACCTCTTCGCCTCGCGGCTCCTTATCTAACTTTAAAAAGGATGGGTTGTGCAAGATGCCCCCATTTACAATTGCTGAAACTGCCGTTGCTAAATGTAGTGGCGTAATTGCAATTCCGTGTCCGTAAGAAATTGTAAATAGGCTAATTTGACTCCAGTTGCGTGGGTAAATTGGTCGTCCCAAGCCAGGAAACTCAGCATCTATTTTTTTTAGAAAGCCAAGTTTTTTCAAAAATTCTTTCTGATTTTCAATGCCAATTTTCTCGGCAATTTTGACTGTGCCGATGTTTGAAGAATGATCAAAAATTTCTGAGACTGTCATTCTAGGCTTATCTGGATGGTCATCTTTTATTGTAAATCGACCGTATTTTATCGGCTCATGCACATCAAAAACATCGGTTAATTTCACCAAATTCTTTTCCAAGGCGATGGTATTTGTAAATACTTTGAACACCGACCCAAGTTCGTAAACGCCATTGGTAACGCGGTTAAATCTTTCGTCGGATTCAGCTTCTTGTTGTAAATTTGGGTCAAATGTTGGCAAAGAAGATAATGCTAAAATTTCGCCTGTATTTACATCCATAACTAAACCAGCGGCTGCTTTGGCATGAAATTCTTCGATGCCATTTATTAGTTCGTCATGAAGAATATCTTGAACCCTAACATCGAGCGCCAAATGCAAATCTTCTCCTTGGCGCAACTTTCGATCATATTGCATTTCCATTCCGGCGAGCCCTTTGCGATCAAGATCTACGTAGCCAACGAAATGACTAGCAATTGATCTTTGTGGATAAACACGAATTCTATCATCTTCAAAAAGCAAACCAGCCATTTGCAAATTTTTTACAGAATCAACTTGGCTCGGAGTTAGATTTCGTCTAATTAGAATCCACTGCTTGTTGCTCTTTCCATCGGAGATTTTTTTGAGAGTTTCTGCATAAGGTAAGTCGGAAAAAATATCAGAAACGCCTCGTGCAAGCGCCTGAGGGTTTTTAACTAAAACGCTACTAACATAAAGAGATTTTGTTTTTAAATCTGTGGCAACCAAAACATCATTGCGATCATAAATATTGGCGCGACGCCCCGCCAAACGCGGATCATAAATACCGCTGATTTTTACTTTATCGCCAAAGGTGGCGATAAAAATCATGCGAATAATGATAATTAGAAAAACTCCCATGATGCAGAAATAAACAACAGCCAGTCTGGATTTTTTTATTTCAACATTACTCATTTTATTGACTTAGGAGAGTTTGATGCCGACCAATTTAGTTGGTCGGCACGTGGCTTATAATTTGATTTCTTCAACTAATTTTTTTACCGCCTCAACTGAGCGATTAAACATTGTCAGTTCTTGGGAATTCAGTTTGATTTCGATGATTTTTTCAACGCCGTTTTTACCGATGATTGCTGGAACGCCAATATACATATCTTTAACGCCATATTCGCCGTTTAAATTTGCGGCAACTGGTAAAATTCTTCTTTTGTCAAATAGATAGCTTTCGGCCATTAAAATTGCCGAAGAAGCTGGAGCATAAAAAGCTGAGCCAGTTCCAAGAAGTTTTACAATTTCAGCTCCGCCATCGCGAGTGCGTTGTACGATTTCATCAATTTTGCTTTTGGTAGTTAGTCCCATTTCAATTAAGTCTGGAACTGGAATTCCAGCAACGCAGGAATAGCGAATTAAAGGAACCATGGTGTCACCGTGACCTCCCAAAACGAAGGAATTTACATCCTCAACTGACACATTAAATTCTTCTGCCAAGAAAAGTGACATTCTTGCAGAGTCAAGAACGCCAGCCATTCCTACAACTTTATTTGCCGGAAGACCGGAAACTTTTTGCATAACATAAACCATTGCATCAAGCGGATTGGTAATAACGATTACAAAAGCTTCTGGGGCGTGCTGTTTAATTCCTTCAGCAACAGACTTGATGATCGAGGTATTGGTTGCCATCAAATCATCGCGACTCATGCCGGGCTTTCTAGCGATTCCAGCGGTAACAATAACAACATCTGCGCCAGAAATTTCAGAATAATCAGAAGTGCCGGTAATTTTTGAATCGAAGTCTTCAACAACAGATGATTGTTCTAAATCTAGAGCTTTGCCTTGTGCCACTCCGGGGTTTACGTCAAGAATAACTATGTCACCAAGATTTTTTAATCCTGCCAAATGCGCCAATGTTCCGCCAATGTTTCCTGCGCCTACTAGGGCAATTTTATTTCTGCTTTTCATGAGATTTAAATTAAGGTTAAAAAGTTAGTAATTTCTTCAAAAATTTCCTGTTGAGCTTTGGTTCCATCAATAATTTTAATTCGCTGATTTTTCTTGGCTAGCTGCAAAAATCCCTCACGAACTTTTTGGTGAAAATCTAGCCCGAGTTTTTCATAACGATTGTTGTCTGCTCTACTTTTGATGCGCTCAAATGCTATTTCAACAGGAAGGTCAATTAAAAAAGTAATGTCCGGAGCAAAATCTTTGATTGTCATTTGCTTGATGTTGTCGATTAGGTTTTCGTCAAGTCCAAAAGCGCTTCCTTGATAAGCGTAAGTTGAGTCAAAGAAGCGGTCCGAAATTACAATGCTCCCTTTAGATAAGGCGGGTTTGATCAGTTTTTCTGCATGTTCGAGGCGCGCTGCAAAGTTTAAAAGCAGCTCTGTTTTTGCTTCAAGTTTTTCAAGTTTTTCATCGATTAAAATTTCTCGAATGCGTTCACTTGCAGCAACTCCACCAGGTTCGCGGGTTAAAACAGAATTCTGGTTTTGCGATAAAAAAAACTCGTGCAATTTTTTTACCTGCGTTGATTTTCCTGAGCCTTCAATTCCTTCAAATGTAATAAACTTTGGCTTCATTTATGAAAAATCCTAAAAATATTTTAATCACGGGAGCTGGTAGCGGAATTGGTCGCGCTCTTGCTGTTGCTTATTCTGCGCCGGGCATAAATTTGTTTTTATGCGGTAGAAATACAGAAAAATTATCTACCACAAAAGCTATTTGCGAAGAATTAAAAGCAAATGTTCTTTTGCAGATAGTTGACGTTTGTGATGAGGTGGCAGTTGAGAATTGGATAGAAGAAATTGAAAAAACTCACGAAATAGATTTGGTAATAGCAAATGCTGGAATTTCGGCGGGAACTGCTGGCGGAAGCGAATCTTTCTCTCAGATAAAACAAATTTTCTCTACCAATTTAAGTGGAGTTTTAAACGTGATTCAGCCCGCAATTGAAAAAATGAAATTGCGCCGATGCGGTCAAATTGCCCTTATTTCTTCTTTGGCAGGTTTTCGTGGATTACCAAGTTCTCCAGCTTATTCCGCCAGCAAGTCAGCGGTGCGAGTTTATGGAGAAGCTTTACGCGGCAATTTAAAGCAATTTGGAATTTCTGTGAACGTCATTTGTCCTGGATACGTCAAAACCCCAATGACCGATGTTAATGAATTTCCGATGCCTTTTTTAATGGAGGTTGAGCGTGCCGCAAAAATAATAAAATGTGGGTTAAAAAGTAATAAGTCGCGAGTTGCCTTTCCTTTCCCACTCTATTTTGTGGTTTGGCTTGCAACGTTAATTTCAACAAAAATCACCGACCCAATTTTTGCTAAATTGCCCGGAAAAAAAGCGATGTAAATTTTATAAAAAAAAGGAGTTCTTGGTTTTTCCAAGAACTCCTTTTTGTAATATTTGTAAAAAATATTTATTTCTTAGCTGCTGGCTTTTTATCTTCAGCTTTAGCCGCTGGAGCTGCTGAACCGGCTGCAGCTTGAGCTGCTGCTGCAGGATCTTCTTCAGATTTGCCGCGACCAATTAGAGAAGCGATTAAAAAGTTATCTTTTTTGGCTAATTTTACGCCTTTTGGCAAAGACAATCTTTCGGCTCTAATTTTGTAACCCAAATGCAAAGTTGATGCATCGATTTCTAATTTTTCTGGAATTTCAGCGCCATTTTCGCAAATAACTGTAGTTTTGCGTAAAACGGTGTGCAAAAAGCCACCTTTTTTAATGCCTGGAGATTTATCCAAGTTTGTAAAAACGATTTTTGGTTGAGCGCGAATTGTTTTTTCTTTTTCGCAATCAAGGAAGTCAACGTGAACTGGGTGATCAGAAACCGGATCAAGCTCAACTTTGTGAGCAATAACTTTGGTTTTTTTGCCGTTGAGGTCTAATTCAATTACAGAGGTTAAAATTGCGCCTTTGAAATATTCGTGTTCAAATTCCTTGGCGTTTAAGCTAAGGTTGATGTTGCCATCTTTAGAGTAGATAACGGCTGGAATATTGCCTTCTCTTTTCATTTTTCTAGCGGCAGAAGTGCCAAGAAGCTCTCTTTTTTCTGCTTTTAAAACTACAGACATTTTGTCTCCTAAAAGTTTTGTTTATTTATCGTAAATTTGTTGGGAATTTGTTTTTCTGCCATTCTAACCAAGCAGCCTCAAACAAAAGAGCGCGGCAAGATATTTGCCAATCTAGAAAGATCAAGAGATTTTACTTAGATGATGTCTTTTGCAGTTCTTTTAAAACTTCTTCCACGTGACCATTAACTTTAACCGAAGTCCAAACGCGAAGGATTTTGCCCATTTTATCAATTAAAAAAGTGCTACGATCGATGCCCATATATTTTTTTCCAAACATCGATTTTTCTTTAACTACACCATAAGATTGGCAGATTTTACCCTCTTCATCAACTAATAAGTTAAACGCGAGGTTGTATTTCTCGATAAACTTGCAATGAGATTTGGCGCTGTCTTTTGAAACCCCCAAAACTATGCAATCAAGTTTTTCGAATTCTTGAATTTTTTTAGTAAAATCTTGAGCCTCGATTGTGCAGCCAGGAGTATCGTCTTTGGGATAGAAGTACAAGAGGACGTTTTTTCCTTTAAGCTCAGAAAGTTCAATTTCTACACCTTCATCACTTTGAGCTGAAAATAAAGGTGCCGCTTGTCCCGCTTCTAATTTCATTATTTTTTAGCTGTTGTCTTTTTCTTTTTTGCTGGCTTTGAAGCTTCTTCTAAAGCGCCAGATTTAATTTGAGAGATCACGTCGTTGAACTGAGATTGGCTGCAAAGCCCTAGCAAAACAACGTCTCTGGTTTTAATTCCCTTCATATTCCAGTGAGTACGATTTCTGATCGAGTCGATCATTTTATCGGTTGTTCCTACAAGTTTCTTAATTTGTGAATTGGAGATTTCTGGGTAATATTTTAGCAAGTAAGCAATGCCGTCTGGCTTGTCTTGGCGACGAGCGATTGGAGTGTATTTTGAAGCTTTTTCAGAAGACTTAACTTGTGAAGCGGAGTTTTTGTTGATGAGCAAAATTGCGCTTGAATCTTTTTCACATCTTGAAACTTCTTCTCTGGTTAATTGCCCAGATAAGAAAGGATTTTGCCCGATAATTCCAGAGGCAACATCTCCATCGGCGATGCCTTGAACTTCAAGTTCGTGCAATCCGCAAAAATTTGCAATTTGAGAAAAAGTTAAAGATGTGTTTTCAACTAACCAAACAGCAGTTGCTTTGCGCATTAGAGGTAATTCTTGAGACATTTTTAATTGAATTGATTTTGCGAAAGGGTGTTTTTTCGTACATTAACTTAGGCAGGATTTTAAAAGCAAGAATCTCAAACAAACTCTTTGATTTTCTCGCACGCCTTAACTAAGCCCATCGCTTTATTTAGACATTCTTGATATTCCGATTTTGGATCTGAATCAAAAACGACCCCAGCTCCAGCCTGCAAATAAATTTTTTCATTTTTGATTAAGGCGGAGCGCAAAGTGATGCAGGTTTCCATGTCGCCATTGCTTGCAAAATAACCAACGCAGCCAGCATAAAAACTGCGGCGCACTTTCTCAATTTCTTCAATAATTTCAATTGCTCGTATTTTTGGAGCGCCGCTTACGGTTCCAGCTGGAAAGCCTGAAATTAGAACGTCCAAACCATCCAAGCCATTATTTAAAACTCCTTCAACGTTAGAAGAAATATGCATTACATGAGAGTAGTTTTCGATCACCATTTTTTCAGTAACATTGACTGAGCCTGGTTTTGATACTCGACCAACGTCGTGGCGACCTAAATCGATCAACATTAAATGCTCAGCAACTTCTTTTTCGTCTTTTAAAAGCTCGTCAGCAATCTTTTTATCTTCTTCTGAATTCGAGCCTCTTTTTCTAGTTCCTGCGAGTGGTCGAATTGTAACTTTGGAATTTTTTAGTGACGCCATAATCTCGGGGCTTGATCCACTTAAAACAAAATCATCAAGCTTTAGATAAAATAAAAATGGTGACGGGTTTACGGAGCGTAAGGCCCGATAAAAAGAAAAAGATGGTAAATTATTACTAAAATTTGCGGTAAATCTTTGCGAAGGCAAAACCTGAAAAATGTCGCCGTCCGTGATATATTTTTTCGCTTTTTCAACCATCTCGCAATATTCGCTTTCGCTGCAATTTGAGGTAAAATTAAATTCTGGCTCAACTTGAGTGGAGCTGAGATCGAGGGAATTGCTCAATATTTTTTCGGCAGCAGATATTTTTATTGCTACATCTTCATAATTTTGAGCAGAAAAAACCGGGGCGCAGATCAATGCGCAATCAAACAGATTGTCAAAAATTATAATGATTTGTGGGCGAATGAAAATGCTGTCAGGAATTTTTAATTCGTCTTTAAGATTTTTGTCGGGAATTTTTTCCATCAGGCGAAACATGTCATAACCCATGTAGCCAAAAATTCCTGATCCCATTGCTGGAAGAGTGCTGGAATTATATTTTAAACTTTTCCACTCGATGCGCGATTTGTTGATTAATTGGCGCAAATTTTCCAAAGGATTTCCTTTTTCGGGCGTAAAATTTTGTGGATTATTGGCAAAATCTTCATTGATAAAAGATTGCTCACCAGAGCTTTTCCACATCAAGTCGGGCATAAATCCAAGAACAGAATATCGCCCTTTGTTGTTACCGTTTTCCGCTGATTCAAACAAAAAATGATGATTGGGAAAATGTTTAGAAATTTTGATGGAAGCTAGAACTGGAGTGATTGTATCTGCTGCAATTTTTTTAAATAAAACAGTTGATCCGTGTTTTTTAATCGCCTCATCAAACTCGTTTTTAGAGAAATTAAAGCTCATTTTGCAGCGTTTTGAGAAAGAATTTTTTCGTTAACTTTTACTGGATTTTTTGCCAGAAGATAACTGTTAAATTCCTGCATTATCTCTGCTTTAAAATCTTCTTCGGCTTGTTTTTTTAGGGATGCGGCTTGGCTTGAAGCAAGAGAAGATTTTTTAATTTCTCGAACTACTCCAATTGTAAATTCTTGTTCAGATTGCTGAACAGAAGTTGCTTCTCCTTTTTTTACTGCGAATAAATCTTCGATAAATTTATTTTTGTAAGGCACTTGGCGACCTTGAAAATTCGTATATAAAACGCGAGGAAATTCACGATTTTTTTCAAGTTTTAGCTGATATTTTTTTGCAATTTCAGTAAGAGATTTTGGATTTGATTTGACTTCTTCGCCAATTTTTTGAGCAAGTTTTTCTAAAGCTAAAGATGAATTTTTTTTGTTTAAATCAGCGATTACTTGCGACTTAACCTCCTCTAATTTTTGGTCGTGAGCCACTTCAATTTCTTCAACTTTTAAGGCGTAAAAACCTGAAGATTTAAGGGCGTAGAAAATTTTTGAAGCCTGACCTTGTTTTGCAGCAAAGGCATTTTGAGCAAAGTTTTCTAAGTTTTTTACGGCGGAAATTTCTTCGCCTTTTTGATTTCTTCCGGCTTGATCAATTGTAACCGCAGAAGAGAATTTTAGGTTAAACTTTTTAGCCACTTCTTCTAAAGAATTTGAAGATAAAATTTGATCGTCAATTTCGGTTATTTTTGATTGTAAAACTTTTTCATCTCTGTTGCGAAGCATTTGTTCTTTGATTCCGCCTTTTAGTTCAGCAAAAGACATCGGTTTGGACTCTTTGATTTCAGTTAGTAGAAAAATGTGAAATCCAAGTGGGCTTTTTAAAACTGCGCTAAAATTATTTTTAGTTAATTTAAAAGCTGAAGATAGCTCTGGAATCAGGTCTTTTTCAGTTATTGTAAGCTTGAGTTCTTTGGGGTCTTTCTTTAAAAATTCTTTCGCAAGCTTGGCAAATTGGTCATTAATTTTTGATTTGTCTGATTCTTTTAGTTTGTTAGAAAATTCTGCTGCCTTTGATTCTTCGTCGAACAGAACGTGATAAAAAACTCTGCTTTCAGGCTGCATGTAGTTTTGTTTATTTTTTTCATATTCTGCCTGAATCTCGGCATCAGAAATTGTCAAATCTTTAGCAAAATCGCTTTTTGAGAATTGTAGGTAAGAAACTTTGCGCAATTCTGGGGCGGTATAATTTTGTTTGTTTTCAGTGAAGAATTTTGTCAATTCTTCGTCTGTTGGTTTAGTAAGTGCGCCAACGTTTTTAGCTGAAATTGTTACAACGTCAGCGAGTCGTTTTTCTTGTTTGAAATTCTCCATTTCAATTACTTGCTCAAGATTAATTGGAGCGACCATTGGAATGCTTTGAAGAACCATTGCCGCAGTAACTTCATTGGCAATTTCATTGATGTATTTTTCTTCGTTAAAGCCGTTTTTGGTAAGGAATGCTTTGAAAGTTTCGTGATCAAATTTTCCTTCTTTGTTTTTAAAACTTGGGTCTTTGGCAATTTCTTGCATGATTAGTTTTTTGCTGGCCTCAACGCCAAATTCGTCCTGTAATTTTTCAATCATTACGCGATTTACAATTCTGCCAAGAACGGCGGATTTGAATTGCTCTGATTCAATATATTTCAAGGCTTCGGGGCTTTTATTAGAAGCTAAAATAATTTCACGATCAGATTGCAAGGCGCGATTAAAGGCATTTTGACCAACTTTTGTGTCGCCAATTTTAATAACCCAAGAATTTGGACTGCCGAGTAAAAAACCACTAATTCCAAAAAGCACAAAGCTTAGTGCCACAAAGGCTAGAATAATTTTAAAAAAAACATTGTGAGCAAGGTTGCGAAATAGCTGCATGTGAAAATTTAGAAATTGAGGAGAGAATTTTCAGCTTTTTCTAAGATCGGGCAATTGATAAATCAATGAGTTTGGAGTTGGCTGTGTCAAAGAAACCTCTAAAAACAGCCCTTCTTGATGATTTTGTTGTTAGTTAACATTCTTAACCGCCCAAAGATTCATCAAGAAATCCTGGTTTTTCCTGGGTTCCCAAAGTTTTTCTTGAGAAAAATTTTTGCCTAAAAACAATGTCGCCCCTCTATTTTAGAAATTTTCCTCAGGTATCATGTTAATCGTACAAAAATTTGGTGGCACTTCTGTTGGTGACATCGCGCGCATTAAAAATGTTGCAAAAAAAGTTAAGTCAGAACTCGATAAAAATAACAAAATTATTGTTGTGGTTTCGGCAATGTCGGGAGTTACCAATCAATTAGTTGATTATTGCAATCAGGTTTCGTCTCTGACCTCAAACGAAAATCTTACAGAATATGACTCAATTGTTGCGACCGGTGAACAAGTTACATGCGGATTGTTGGCGCTTGAATTGCAGTCAATTGGCTACAAAGCTAGATCATTTCTTGGTTGGCAAGTTCCAATTTTAACAGATGAAGTTCCGAGTAAGGCGCGAATCGAAGAAATTAACGGCGAAGCTCTTTTGAAAGCTTTGGAAGAATTTGATGTAATTGTAATTGCTGGATTTCAGGGCATTAATCAAAAATCAAACAGAGTTGCAACTTTGGGTAGAGGTGGTTCAGACACTTCTGCAGTTGCAATTGCAGCAGCAGTTAAGGCTGATTTGTGCGACATTTACACTGACGTTAATGGCGTTTACACAACGGATCCGCGCATTACTGATAAGGCCCGCAAGCTTAATAAGGTAACTTACGAAGAAATGCTAGAAATGGCCTACAGCGGCTCAAAAGTGCTACAAACCCGCTCAGTTGCAATGGCAATGGCTCATAATGTGCGGGTAAGAGTTCTTTCAACATTCGAAGAAACTACAGAAAATTCGGGAACAATTTTAGTAAATAATAACGAGGAAATCATGGAAAGACGAGTAATCACCGGAATCAGCTACAGCAAAAATGACGTAAGAATTACACTAGTAAAAATGCCAGATCATCCAGGTTTGTCAGCGGCAATTTTTGGAGCTCTGGCTACAAAAGAGGTTAATGTGGACATGATCGTGCAAAATATTAGCGCCGATGGAAAATTCATCGACATCACATTTACAGCTGGCAAAGAAGAGCTAGAGCGCGCAAAGCTTGCGATTGAAAGCATTAAAGACGAAGTGAAATATGCGGAGTTAAAAATTGACGACAATATCGCAAAAATTTCTGTAATTGGTGTGGGCATGATTAGTCACTCTGGCGTTGCTCACACAATGTTTAAAACTTTGGCAGACAAGGGAATTAATTTGCTTTTGATCTCAACTTCAGAAATCAAAATTTCGGTGTTAATTGCAAAAGAATACGGTGAATTAGCGGTGCGTGTTTTGCACGATGCTTACGGCATGGAAAAGAAGTAGAAAATTCAAAAATCTGCAAGAGCAAGCCCTTGATTTTGCTGGTTAAAATGAGATTTTCCACACTGTGTGGAAAATCTCATTTTTTGTTTAACCCAGATACGTCGTTAGAATCAAGGCTTAGCGAAATTCTGAAATGATTCTAACGACGGATCTGGGTTTAAATCGTAGAATTACCCAACGGGATCAACGTCAACTTTAACTCGCACTGATTTCTCAATTTTTAAATTCGACAAAACATCCAAAACCAATTTTTGCAGATTAACTTTTTTGTCAGTTTTTAAATTCACCAAAAAATGGTGGCGATTTTTTAAGCGTTGTAGTGGCGCTGGAGCAGGTCCAAAGATTTCAATTTTTTCACTAACTGGAAAGTGACTAATCAATTTCTTAGAAAAGCTCTTTGCTTCACTTTCCAAAAATGAGCTAATTTCAAATCGCGCCATTCTTGCAAATGGCGGCAAATGTAAGGTCTCGCGGTTTTTAACTTCAAAATCGTAAAACTGTTTTTTATCGCCTTTTAAAATATTTTCAAAAACAAAGTTTTGCGGATTGTAAGTTTGAATAATTATTTTCCCTTTTTCCAAATGTCTTCCGGCGCGACCAATTACCTGAGTTAAAATCTGGTAAGTTTTTTCTAGGGCTCGCAATTCCGAGCTGTAAAGCATTGCGTCGGCGTCAATTACTCCAACTAAATTCAAGTCAGGAAAATCATGACCTTTGGCAATCATTTGCGTGCCAATAATAATATCGATTTCATTGCTAAGAATTTTTTTCACTAATTCGTCAACGTCAGAAAAACTGGTGATATTGTCGCTGGTAGCAAGTGCAATTCTGGCATTAGGAAAGGCGAGACGAACCTCTTCTTCAATTTTTTCAACCCCTGCCCCAACTGAAATAATTGCATCTTTTTCTCCGCAGAATTTGCAATGCGATTCAGATTTTTCTTGGTGTCCGCAATGGTGACAGGTCAATTTTTCTTTGGCTTTATGAAGCACCAAGTGAAAGTCGCAATCAGAGCATTGATATTTTTTACCGCATTTCTTGCAAAGAGTTACTGGCGCGTATCCACGACGATTTAGAAAAAGCAAACTCTGTTTATTTTTGCCTAAATTCAGAGCGATTTCTTCGCGTAATTTTCGCGACAAAAACTCGTTTGGCTGCATTTTTTCTTGTCGCAAATCAACAAGCTCAATGTCGTTTTTTTGTCCAAATCTTTGTTCTAAAATGAGGTGATGAAATTTGCCAGAAAGCGCGTTGGCGTAGGTTTCAACACTTGGGGTTGCCGAGGATAATATTACTTGAAATTCCTCTAGCTTCGCCTTGGCGATCGCCATATCGCGGGCATTAAAATTAAAAACGTCTTCTTGTTTAAAAGATGAGTCATGCTCTTCATCGACAATAATTAGTTGCAGATTTTTAAAAGGTAAAAGTAGAGATGAGCGTGCGCCAATTAAGACTTTTACGCTGCCGCTAGCAATGCCGTAAAAAATTTCGCGTTTGTTTTTTTGAGAAATTTTTGAATGCCACAAGGCAGGAGTAAAACCAAATTGTGCCGTGAAGCGCAGAAGCAATTGACTGGTTAGGGCGATTTCGGGAAGTAAAATTAAAACCTGAGAATCTTGATTTTTTGTTAGAATTTCGGCAATTAATGCAAAATAAATTTCAGTTTTTCCTGAGCCGGTAACTCCATCTAAAAGAGTTGCGAGTGGTTTTTTTTGCTGCAGCTCGTCAAAAATCTTCTGCTGCTTGGGTAGTAAAGTTTTTAAATTAAAATTTTCTGGCGCGACATTTTGCTCTAAATGTTTGGAGGCTTTCTTTGTTTTGTCGGAGTTTAGAATTCCAATAAATGCACGAAGCACCAGACCTCGACTACAGAGGTTGTAAGAGGCAATTGTGGTAATAAATTTTAGATGATTTTCGCTTAATTTTAGAAGCGAATTTACTTCCAAGATCTCTTTGATTTTTGCTTGCGAAATTCCGGCGGGAGACTCTCCGCTAACTCCAAAAACAACTCCCCAAGTTTTTTTTCTACCAAATTCCACGCACACAACATCGCCACGCTTTATTTGAGATTCAGCTAAGTAGCTGAAGGTCTCATCCAGTGCCAAAGGTAATAAAACCTGAGCGAAAATTTTAGGCATTTAAGAGGTTGAAAAGATTCTTTTAAAAAAGTTATTCTGACATCGAAATAAACATTCCCCTCTTCAAACTTCAAACAAAACAACTTTTATGAAATTCTTTGTTGATTCTGCCGAAATTTCCGAAATCAAAGAAGTCGCTTCTTACGGATTGCTTGACGGAGTAACCACCAACCCAAGTTTAATCGCTAAATCAGGTCGTGATTTTAAAGAAGTGATTGCCGAAATCTGCGCGATTGTTTCTGGTCCAGTGAGCGCAGAAGTTGCTGCAACTGACTACGAAAACATGGTTCGCGAAGGAGAAATTCTAAGCAAAATTGCCAAAAATGTCTGCATCAAATTGCCAATGACTTTGGATGGATTAAAGGCTTGTAAATATTTTTCTGACAAGGGAATTCAAACAAATGTGACGCTTTGTTTTTCTGCTGCGCAAGCAATTTTAGCCGCAAAAGCTGGTGCAACTTTTGTTTCTCCGTTCGTTGGCAGACTTGATGATATTGGGCAAGACGGCATGAGTTTAATCGAAGAAATTTGTGACATTTATGCAAATTATCCCGAATTTAAAACCGAGGTTTTGGTTGCCTCAATTAGAAATCCAATTCACATCACAGCCGCTGCCAGAATGGGTGCGGACGTTGCAACAATTCCAGCTAAAGTTTTAAAGCAATTAATTTCTCACCCATTAACTGACAAGGGTTTGGAAGTTTTTGTGAAAGACTGGGCAAGTACTGGGCAGAAAATCTAGGCAATTAAATCGCTTCATAACATGTCTAAAATCGAATGGTACGATGTTAAGACAAAATTTAAACAATTGCTCAGAAGGCTCTTTTACACAGAATTTTTTCAAGCGCTGATTTGCCTCATCTTTATTTCTTATATGAAGTTGGTTTTTTTCAGTTCTAGAAAGGTTTTTTTGAATAGAAATTTTCTGGAAAAGGCGGCAAAAAGCTCTGAGCCATTGTTTACGGCCATTTGGCATAATCGCTTAATGCTCGCTCCGTTTTTTGTTTTGATGATAAAAAAATCTAACAAAAACCGTCAAACTTTTGCCTTAGCTTCACGTCATGGAGACGGACAATTTATCAGCAAAATCATGGCGAGGTTTGGTTCAGAGCAAATTCTTGGCTCTACGCGAGATTCTCGAAAAGCATCGCGTGGTATTGATATTGCTAATTTTAGAAAGATTTTTACCAGCCTAAAAAAAGGCGGATCAATTGCCATAACTCCAGATGGACCAAGAGGTCCGGGTCAAAAAGTTAATGGTGAATTAATTAACATCGCTCGAATTTCTGGTGCGGGCATTTTGCCGCTTTCTTATTCTGCATCTCGTTTCAGAAAGTTAAAAACATGGGATAAGTTTTTAGTTCCGCTACCTTTTTCAAAACTATGTTTTGTTTGCGACGATCAGATAATTTATGTGCCAAAAGACGCGAGCGAAAGCGAGGTTGCGGAATTAACCAAGAAGGTTGAGGACAGAATGAACTTCGTGCAAGATCTTGCGGAGAAGGCGGTTACTCAATCTCGTAAGTAATTGTTACTGATGAAATAATTTTCTGTTGCCCAGTTTCTAGCTGTGGCGAAGAAATTGATTCATTTGAACTCATCGCCACGCCACGAAATGCCATCGCTTGATATTGAAAAGAAGAATTATCCTCTGAAAAACTAACAATTTTTCTTAAAACCACCCCTAAATTTTTAGCAGTTGTAGCGGCGTCAGACTTAGCTTTTTCAATTGCTTGCGCTTGCGCTTCTGATTTTAGTTTGTCGCCATTTTCAATTATAAAATTAGGTCCATCAATTTCGGCAATTTCAATTTGCGCTAAATCACTCAAAATTTCTCCAGCCTGAGTAATATTTCTAACTTTAAAGGAAATTGTCTGACTGGCTTCAAAACCATTTAAAACACGCTTTCCAGGTCTGCAAATTTCTTTGTCACAAACCGATGGTTGGTAAAAATATTTTGGACTGGTGTTGTAATTTTCGGTTGTGATGTCGTTTTTGCTGATGCCTTTTTTGGCTAGCAAATCCAAGGCTTTATTACTTTGTGCGGTCATTTTTTGTTGCGCCGCACCCAGATCTTTATCTTCAATTCGTGAAGTAATTGTAAAAGTTGCAATATCTGGATTTGCATTGATTTCAGCTTTGCCATGAAAGCTGATTGTATTTACTCGATTTTGTGGAATCAGGCTGCAAGCCGAAAAAAAACAAATTAAAATTACTAACGAAATTTTTTTCATAAATTTTTTAAGAATTTTTATTTTCAAGCCTTGGAAAAATTGCTTTTGGTTCGTTAATTTTATGCTCTGGTTTTAATGAATGTTTTGCATCAATAAAATCAATGGTGCGTTCGTCGTTTTTAATTTGTAAAATATCAAGAATTTTTGGCGCAAGATTGATGCAGAAGGGTTGTAAAGCGATTGCAATTACGCGCAGATTTTCGGCAATTACGCTTAAAACCAGATTCATTTCTTCGATTTTATTTTCTTTTTTTAAGCTCCATGGAGCTCTTAAATTCAGCCATTCGTTGCATTTTGAGGCGTGAGAAATGATCTCGTTAATTGCCTGATCAAAAGCAAAATTCGCCATTTTATTTTTAACATTTTCCTGCAGTAAATAGGCAGATTTTAACAAGGGCGCAGCTTCTTCATAAGTTTTGAAATCAACAATTTTCCCCTCAGAGTTTTTGAAAATCATCGACAAACTGCGTTGCGCCAAATTGCCAATATTATTTGCTAATTCTGAATTTACGCGAGCAACAAAGCTTGTGCGAGAATAGTCTCCGTCGTTGCCAAAAGGCACTTCACGCAACAAAAAATAACGGAAATAATCAATGGCCACTTCGCGCGAAATTCCAAAAGATTCAAGCCATTCTAACTCATTAATTGGCGCGATAACATTGCCAACGGATTTGGAAATTTTTTGCCCTTCATTTGTCCACCAGCCGTGAGCGTAAACTGTGTGAGGAATGTTAAGATTCGCAGCCATCAAAAAAGCTGGCCAGTAAACAGCGTGAAAACGCACAATATCTTTTCCAACAATATGCAGTGGAGAATCTGAGCCATTAACCCAAAAATCTTGATAGAGTTTGGCGTTTTCGTCGGGAAATCCAAGTGCCGATAAATAGTTTGTAAGGGCGTCTAACCAAACATACATTACGTGCTTTTCAGAACCAGGAACTTTTACGCCCCAAGAAAAAGAGGTGCGTGAAATTGATAAATCTTTCAATCCACTCTTAACAAAAGACACCACCTCATTGTAGCGCGATTTTGGTTGAATAAAATCAGGAACGGCTTCGTAAAGAGTGAGTAATTTTTCTTGAAAAGCCGAAAGTTTGAAAAAATAACTTTCCTCTTTGTGCCATTCAACTTCAGCGCCAGTTGGGGCTTTGCCATTTATTAATTCATCTTCGCCATAAAAAGCTTCATCACGAACTGCGTACCAGCCTTCATAAGTTCCTTTGTAAATCGCGCCGTTTTTTTCTAGAATTTCCCAAAATTTTTGCGCTGAAATTTTGTGGCGTTCTTGAGTTGTGCGAATGAAATCATCATTTGAAAGCTGAAGAGTTTTTGCTAATTCACGAAATTTTTCCGAAACTTCGTCGCAAAATTCTTGTGGATTTTTGTCGCGCGACAAAGCCGATTTCTCAACTTTTTGTCCGTGTTCATCAGTTCCGGTTAAAAAATAAACATTTTGACCAGACAATCTTTTGAATCTTGCCATTGTGTCGCAAGCAACTGAAGTGTAGGCGTGACCAATGTGAGGAACGTCATTTACGTAATAAATTGGCGAAGTGATGTAGAAATTTTTTGAATTCATTGATTTTGTTTTGTCGTTTTGTAATTTGCAGAAACCTTGATTTTAGGGCATGCAATCACTCTCTAAAACATCCAAAAATAAATCAATTTCAAAATTAATGTCTTTCACGCCAAAACTAAACGGCATTGTTACCAAATTTGCCGAGCTTGAAAAAAAATTGCTGGATCCTTCTGGTTTGGGTCAAAATTTTGCTAAAGTTTCAAAAGAACATTCCGACATGGCTCCAGTTGTAGAGCTAATTGGCGAATATCGCCAAGCACAAAAAGAGGCGGCAGATATTGACGAAATTTTGCCACTGACTACCGACCAAGACATGCGCAACATGTTGGAGCAAGAGAAGTTTGATCTGTCTAAAAAAATTCCCGAGCTTGAGCAGCAAATTAAAATTTCGCTTTTGCCAAAAGATGCGGCCGACGAAAAAAACGCGATTCTCGAAGTGCGCGCTGGAACTGGGGGCGAAGAGGCGGCGCTTTTTGCTTACAAGCTTTTTGCGATGTATCAAAAATATGCCGAAAGAAGAAAGTGGAAATTTGAAATTCTGACAATCAACGACACGGGTCTTGGCGGATATAAAGACGCCTCTGCTTCAATTTCTGGTCGTGGAGTTTTTGCGCGTTTAAAATTTGAATCTGGCGTGCATCGCGTTCAACGCGTTCCTGAAACTGAAAATCAAGGTCGAGTTCATACTTCTGCTGCAACGGTTGCAGTGCTTCCTGAGGCGGAAGAAGTTGATATTAAAATTGAAGAAAAAGATTTACGAATTGACGTTTTCCGCTCTTCTGGTCCCGGCGGACAATCTGTAAATACAACCGACTCTGCAGTTAGAATTACTCACATTCCAACCGGTGTTGTGGTTTCAATGCAAGATGAAAAATCGCAAATTAAAAACCGCGAGAAAGCAATGAAAGTTTTGCGTTCAAGAATTTACGACGCTGAGCGCGAGAGAGTTGATAAAGAGCGCGCCGCAAATCGCAAAGAGCAAGTTGGAAGTGGCGATAGATCTGAGAGAATTAGAACCTACAACTTTCCGCAAAGTCGCGTGACGGATCACAGAATTAATCTAACGAGTTTTCAAATTGATTCTGTGATGCTTGGAGATCTAGACGAATTTATCGAGGCTTTGATTGCTGATGATCAAGCTAAAAAAATGTCGCAAGAAGATTAACTAATAGCTTCTAGAACCCAGCAAATAAAGATCCCTCATCCAAAGTGGTTTCGTAAGAAAATTTTGCAGAACTTTTTAAATCTGAAGAGCTTTCACAATAAGAAAGTGATTCGCACAAAACCTGTTCCTTGATGTAATTTTCATGAATTTTTGCAGCTTCTAAAATGCGCAAATTATCAGAAAATATTTTTAAGTTTATGTGGTCAGAAATATTGAGATCGGCATCTTTTCTATTTTGCTGAATGGCGCGAATTATGTCGCGAGCAATTCCCTCATCTTCCAAATCTTTGGTTATTTCAATGTTGATCTGAACCAAATAATCATTGGTTGGAAGCGACAGAGTGGCGAACTTTTTTTCGTCGTTATTTTTAGTGGCTAATTTAATTTCAAAATCATCTCCTTCTAGAATCGTTCCAGCAATTTCAATTTCTTTCTCAGAAATTTTTCTCCATTCACCATTTTTTGCAGCGCCGGTAATTTCTTTAATTTTTGACCCAAATTTTGCGCCGATTTTTTTAAAATTTATCTGCAATTTTAACTCGGCAAAATCAGAAATTTCCTCTTTGATTGCGATTGATTTAACGTTTACTTCTTCGGCAATAATTTCAGAAAAAGGTAAAATTCGTGCAGCGTTTTTTCCAATTACAACCAATTGACTCAATGGCAAGCGAACGCGCAGATTTTTATTGTCGCGAATTGCAAGTGCGACAGAGCAAATATTGCGAACTAAATCCATATCGGCGACTAGTTCTTTTTCGTCAGGTAAAAAAGATAGGTTTGGAAAATCTTGTAGATGAATTGATGAGTTGCGATTGATCACGAGAATTGAAGATTAATTTGATAATTTGAAATTGGGGCTGGACCCTGTCGAGCTATTTTATCAGCCGCTGAATGACGGGTTTGGTTAATCGCGGACTTGGTTTTTACTTAAGAGTTTGACTTAAGCCAACTCTCCGATCACAAAAACCTCTTCACCCGCTTGTCGCAAAATATTTTGAATCTCTGCTTCATCGCCTTTTGCGACAACCAAAACCATGCCAATTCCGCAATTGAAAGTTCTGTGCATTTCTTCGTCACTAACGTTTCCAAGTTTCTGCAGATAATCAAAAATTTCTGGTCGACTCCATGATTTATAATTGATTTTTGGAGTGACGTTTTTTGATAGAACTCGAGGTAAATTTTCTGTCAATCCGCCGCCGGTAATGTGTGATAAGGCTTTAACTTTTCCGGTTTTAAGTGCGGATAAACAAGATTTTACGTAAATTTTTGTCGGAGTTAACAAAACTTCGCCAACGGTTTTTTGATCAGAAAATTGATCAGAAAATTTAACTGAATTTTGCGAAAGAATAAAGCGCGCCAGAGAATATCCATTTGAGTGAACGCCGCTCGATTTTAAGCCAATTAAAACATCGCCAGCGACAGTTTCTTTTGGCAGAATTTGATCGCGCTCAACTGCTCCAACTGCAAAGCCAGCTAAATCATAATCTCCCGCTTGATACATTCCGGGCATTTCGGCAGTTTCTCCGCCAATTAGTGCGCATCCAGCAAGTTTACAGCCTTCTGCAATTCCTGAAATAACCTGAGTAGCAACTTCAACTTCAAGTTTTGAGCAGGCGAAATAATCAAGAAAGAAAAGCGGCTCGGCGCCTTGAACAACAAGGTCATTTACCGACATGGCAACTAGGTCAATGCCAATTGTATCATGCTTTCCAACCTCGATTGCAACTTTGAGTTTGGTGCCAACTCCGTCAGTTGAAGAAACTAAAACCGGGTCACGGAAGTTGCATTTTTTTAAGTCAAAAAGCGCACCAAAGCCGCCAAGATCTGAGGCGGAACCAATTCTTGAAGTTGCTTTTGCTAAAGGTTTAATACGATTAACTAGTTCGTTTCCGGCATCAATATCAACGCCGGCTTGCTTGTAATTTAAAGACATTTTTCTTGCGATTTAAGAAGGGGGCGCAAAGCTTGAAATCTGTGGCTTCGCGAGAGCTAATTTTTTGTATCTGATTCCAAATGTCGAGAATTTTTTTACTTTTATCCTGCCTAATATTTTTTTCTAGCGCAGCTTTTGCGGCGGAAGAAAATCTCTATTCAGTTGAAAATGTTGCAGTGAGCGTAACTGGAAAGTCTCCAAGTGATGCTAGAAATTTGGCGGTTGCAACTGCAAGACGAGATGCTTTTTTGATTTTACTTACCCGCCTTGATCTTGATGTTAATGTTGCGGATAGCGTTTCAAATGATGAAATTTCTGACATGGTTCGTCTTGAGCAAACTGACGGAGAAAGAATTGCGGGCAGCAGTTATTCTGCATCTTTTAACATCGTGTTCGCCAAAGATTTTGTTGAACATATTCTTGGGCAAAAAATTCTTGGGCAAAAAAAATCAACAGCTGGCGCGCTATTTGTATCAAAGAAAGATGACGAGTTATATTTGCTGATCCCGGTGAAGATTGAAAATAAGCAGCCAATGGTTTGGGAAGAGAAAAATGATTGGAGAGATTCTGTAATTAAAGCAATTGATAAAAAAAATCTCGGTAAGAAATATCTCGTTCCAGAGGCGGACATTAACAATCTTTCTTTGCTTGGTCGCGACAATGTTATGTTTGTTGGATATTCTGAGCTAGAGCCAATGCTTTCACGTTACTCTGCAAGCGCGGTTTTTAACATGTTTTTTACTTACGACGAAATTGAAAATAAGGTAAATATTAATGTTTACTACATTCGTAAAACGCAAAAAAAACAGATTAAACTCGGCTTTGTTAATATTGATCGATTAGACAAAGAATCTCTGGTAGAGAAGGTTGCAAACAAGGTTGTAGATTATTTAAACTCTCCGCAATTTGCGCAAAATCAGGCTTTATCTTCCAATATTGTACGAATTCAAATTCCGGTAACGGGTTTGTCCAATTGGCTAGCAATTAAAAGCAAGATTGAAAACAGCAATCTCGTTAGTCAATTAAACGTAGAATCTCTTGCAAGCGACAGAATTATAATTTCAGTTAATTACCCAAATAATGAAATTGATATTGCTGAAGCTTTCTTAAGAATAGGAATTTTGCTCAACAAAACCTCAGAAAATTTTTATACAATTTTTACCGCAAAATAGCATGAAAACCAAAGATAAAATTCTCTCTGTTTTGATAATTTTGGCGGTATTTTTTTGGTTAATTTATTTAGTTCGATCGGTTCTAACTCCCTTCATACTTTCTCTGATAATAGCATATTTTCTTGATCCTTTGGTTGATCGTCTGTCTCGCCGGTTCAAGCTTTCTAGAGTTGCGGCAACGTCTCTTATTATGGGATTATTTCTTACTGTTTTTGCGGCTTTATGTTCATTTTTGCTGCCGGTAATTTACGCCCAACTTATTGCTCTAATAGCTGCGATACCGGGCTATTGCCAAGTTCTGGTAAGTGATTTTTATCCAAAGGTTGCCGAAAGTCTAAATAAAGTTGGCTTTAAACTAGATAGCGATTTCTCTCATATTTTGGCAAATCAAGAGGTTGCAAACAAGTTTGTGAATTTGTCGCAAAACTTATTTAACAATGCCATCAGCTCTTCGGCATTTTTAATTAACATCATTTCTTTAGTTTTTATTACGCCGATTCTGGTTTTTTATCTTCTGAAAGATTGGGATATTTTGGTTGGCAAACTTAACAATTATTTGCCTCGAGCAGTTTCTTTTACCGTTAAGAAAATCGCCGCTGATGTTGATTGCGCGCTTTCCGGATATGTGCGCGGACAGTTTAATGTTTGTTTGATTTTGGGGCTTACCTACTCATGCTTACTAAGTTTTACAGGGCTTAATTTTGGTTTCTTGATAGGTTTTTTAACGGGGCTTTTTTCTTTCATTCCTTACGTCGGAATGTTCTCTGGCGTTGTTGTTGCGATAGCTGTAGCATTGTTTCAATGGGGATTTGACAGCGGAGGGCATATTCTCATCGTTTTATTAATTTTTATTTTTGGGCAAATCATTGAATCAAATTTTTTAACCCCAAAGTTGATCGGTGAAAAAATAGGGCTTCATCCGGTATGGTTAATATTTGGACTATTTGTTTGCGGATCTTTATTTGGCTTTGTTGGTGTTTTGGTTGCCGTTCCACTGACTGCAATTTTTGGAGTAATAACAAAGCATTTTGCCTTGGAGTATAAGAAAAAGTTTACTTGAGGAGCCGATGACCAAAAACAATTTTGAGTTGGATGATTTTATAATGGAGGAGTCGGAAGTGTTGCCCGGAGCTAAAATTGATCCGAAATCTAGGTTGGTTAATTTTGCAAAAATTAAAGTTGCTGCAATTGACCCAAAAATTCATAAAGAAATTAGCGACTCTCTTAAGAGAATAGAGGGGAATCTGGAAAAGCTAAAAAAATTGGTGCAGATTTAAAATCTAACAATTTCTGATTGTTGTGGGTAGAGGGGATTTGGTTTTAGGAAGATAGTTTTTTAAAACGAGCATCAATACACGCCCCATCTTCGACAACAAGGCTTTGATATTCTATGTCTCCAGAAATTTTAGCGCTGCTGGAGATGTCTATATTCTGCGCATAAACACTTCCTTCAAAATTTCCTCTCAAGCTTAGAGACTCAGCATATATTTGACCTTCAATAAAGCCATTTTCTCTGAGAATAACGGAGTTTCCTTTGATGGTTCCTTTTATGCGACCTTCAATTTCAATGATGCCGCTACTAGTAATTTCACCAACTATTACAAGATCTTGAGAAAGAATGGTTGGAGTTGTTCGGTAATTTGATTTGTTGATTGTGGTTAATTTGTTTTTTTCAGAAGCTCTTTCGTTATCTAAGTCGTTAGAGATCTCCGCTAATTTTGCTTTAAGGCTAGCTATTGGCATGTTTTATAGTTTGTTCTTCATTAAGCGCTTCTCCGGCCTCTAAGAACTTTCTTGGATTCAGAGGCATGTTTTTGTAACGCACTTCGTAGTGTAAATGTTGTCCAGTGCTGCGCCCAGTGTTTCCTTGAAGAGCGATAACCTCACCTTTTTTTACCATTTGTCCGTTTTTAACCTTAACCACGGACAAATGCCCATAGCGAGTTGTGATGCCAAAACCATGGTCAATTACAACGGCATTGCCGTAGTCGCTATATCTCCCAGCTAATATTATTTTGCCAGATGAGGGGCTCAGGATTTTCTCTTGAGACATTCCAACAAAATCAAGACCTTGATGCCTTGCAGATCTTCCGGTTATTGGGTCAACTCTAGAGCCAAAGCTGCTAGAAATATAATAGTTCTTCATTGGTCTTGCTAAAGGCAGTGCGGCGGTAACTTTTTCTAAAGCGATTAGGTAATCGATTGCATTAGTGAATTTTGTTTTCTCTAAATGCTTTTCTAAATCTTCCTGCTCTTGCGATTTAGCATTCATGATTTCTTCAAGGGAGTTAGCGTCTGAATTTGGTCCGCCTTGCCCTTTAGATAATTGTTTTTTTTCGTTTAGAGAAATCTCCTTAGTTAGCTCCGAAGATTTTTCATGCAGAATCCTTTGAGGCATTTTGTTTAAATTTAAGCCAGTAATCGAAATTACGTTTTCGATTCTTTTAATTCTGTTTTGAGCAATAGCTTGAATATTAGAAAGCTTTTGATTGGCGTCTTTAAGTTGCTTAAAAGTATGGCTATCTTGACCTGATAAATCTTGTTCTTTGAAGTTCTTTGGTTGCTTAAACTTGAACTCTTGAGCCTTCACTTCTTGAGAAGATCCCGTAACGGCGTGTAAATATTCGTTAACCTTAGATAGTTTTTCATTTAAATCCTTAACCTCATCTTGGAAATATTCGTTAGCTGATTGTAAGTGGCTAATTTGATCAGATTTTTCTGAAACCACCTGATCATAACGAAGAGTTTGTATGAATAAGTTTCCAACAAAAGCGAGAGCAATAAAAAGAAATGCTTGTACTGCCGGTCCCAAAGTTAGGGTGCGGATTTTTTTATTGGTTACGAACAGAATCGTTCTTTTGGCAAGAAGAAGCTTGTATAAGCGCACTAAAAACCTAAGTGCTAACATTCCAAGACCTTTATTGCCTGTTATTTTTGCGTTTTTTGAGTAACTTTTTCTCATTAACAAATCTTTGTGCTAATTATTTGGGAGAGTGTCAACGCGGGTAGCGTTTTTTGAAAAACTATTTTTAAGAGGAGTGCATCTTCTTATATTTAGAGATGCAATGTCAAGTTTTAAATCTGTTGACTTTGGTAAAAGTGTAGCTAGGTTGCGCCGCCCTTTCGAAGCTTATTTAAAAAATAAAACTACACTTAGAAATGTCTGCTCAAGTAAAAATCGCTAAAAATACCATTACCGGAATTGATCCAAAACAACATGTTGTTAACGTGGTAATGACTGATAAATCTACCTTCCAAATCATGACTACATGGGGCAAAGAAGGAGATACTTTGGTTTTGGATGCTGATCCAAAAAATCACTCAGCTTGGCAAGATGGTAATGCTAAAAACTTTGTTAATGCCAACAATGAAAGACTTACTAAGTTTAAGAAAAAATTCGGCAATTTTGATTTTGCTGCATAGTTTTGTCTAAAAAAATTCTTTGCCTTTCTGGCTGGGGTCAAAAATCAGATTCTTTAGAAATAATTTTTAAAGAATCTGATTTTGACCCTTTTTTTACGTCTTCTTTTGACTATTCGGTCTTTGGTGGCGTTTATGATTTTTTTTCTGCGATTAAATTAAAAAACTTAAATCCCGAAGTTTTGATTGGCTGGAGCCTTGGCGGACAATTGGCAATTCGTTTAATCGAGAAGAAAATAATTGCCCCAAAGCTGCTGATTTTATTGGCTCCGCCTTTTCAAATGATTAAAGATGAAAGAATTCAAGCTGGTATGTCAAAAGCAACTTTTGATGAATTTTACAAAAATTTTTCTTCAGCCCCAACTCAAACTTTGAAGCAGTTTTCAATTTTAACTGCAATGAATGACCGCAATGCAAAAGACATTGCCAGAACTTTGGACGTTAATGACAAAAATTTTGCACAACTGCAATTCTGGCTTAATGAATTAAGTGAGTTTTCTTGTTTTGATGTCGATTTTTCTCAAATGCCCAGAACCCTTTTTGTTCAAGGTGCTGGAGATATGATTGTTCATGCGAGTCAGGCAGAATATTTTAAGCAAAGAATAAAAGATTTTAGTTTAGAAATTTTTAAAAACTGTGGTCACGCTCCTCATTTAAGCGATTTAGCGCGTCTGAGAAAAATAATTTTGGAAGAGTTGCGCTAGTTAGAGTTAGATTTTCCTTCGGTAAGAAATTGCTTCTAGTAAATGATTTTGATTAATTTTTTCACTTTCTTCTAAGTCGGCAATTGTTCTTGCGACCCTTAAAATTCTAGTGATCCCTCTCATCGAGCTTTGCATTTTTTCGACAGAGGTTTGTAGGATTTTCTGACATTCTGGATTGAGATCGCAGAATTTTTCCAGAATTCTGCCGCCAATTTTGGCGTTAATTTTTGGCAGGTTAGCCATTTCTTCTTCGTTTTTATATCTGACTTTCTGCAAGTCGCGAGCCTTTATAACCCTTTCCAAGATAATTTCTGAGCCTTCGCCCTTTGGTAAATTTGTTGCTGAAAAAATATCAACAGCGCCAACATTTACCACAATGTCAATCCTGTCTAAAAGTGGGCCAGAAATTTTATTTTGATAATCGATTCCGCAGTCAGGTGCTTTTTTGCATTCGCGTGCAGCGTCGCCCAGAAACCCGCAGCGACAAGGATTCATCGCGGTTATTAATTGAAAATCTGCGGGATAGGTAATGTGGGAATTGACGCGCGAAATATTAATTTCTCCGGTTTCAAGCGGCTGGCGTAGCGAGTCTAAAACCTGACGGGGGAACTCTGCCAATTCATCTAAAAATAAAACGCCATTGTGAGCTAAGGAAACTTCGCCTGGCTTGGCCTTGGTTCCGCCACCAACCATTGCGGGCATCGAGCAAGAATGATGTACTTCTCGATATGGTCGCGATGTGATTAATTTTCCATCTGTGACTTTGCCGCTAATGCTGTGAATCATATTTATTTCCAGAATTTCGGATAATTCGCATTGAGGCAGAATCGAAGGCAAGCGTGAAGCAAGCATTGATTTTCCGGTGCCCGGAGGTCCAACCATTAATAAATTATGACCTCCGGCTGCGGCGATTTCCAAAGCGCGTTTGGGAATTTCTTGTCCTTTTACTTCTGATAAATTGTGGTATTTTTTCTCTAAAAAAACCTTGTTGGTTTCTGGGCGTTCAAGAATTTGCTCGCCTTTCAAATGGTTGATCAAGGCCATTAAATCTGGTGCGGCGACAATATTTAGATCTCCTGCCCAGGCTGCCTCACTGCCATTTGAAAATGGGCAAATAATGCCAGAATTTCGCTGATTTGCACCAATTGCCGCCGAGATAATTCCGCCAATTGGATTGATTGACCCGTCAAGCGAAAGTTCACCCAAAACAAAAAAGTCGTCCAAGGTTTCTTGCGACAGAACTCCAATTTCAACCATGAGTCCAAGTGCGATGGCTAGGTCGAAATGACTACCTTCTTTTTGTAAATCGGCTGGAGCTAGATTGACGGTAATTTTTTTGTAAGGCCAAGAAAGACCGGTTGAAGAAATAGCTGCGCGCACTCTTTCTTTTGATTCGCCAACGGCTTTGTCAGGTAATCCAACAATTGTAAATCCTGACATTCCAGGAGAGATTTTTACTTGAACGTCAACTGCGGCAACGTCAATTCCAACGAAGGAGAAGGTTTTTACTTTGGCAACCATGGTGTTTTGGGTTTGGAGGTTTTTCTGGTGATAATTTCTCCCCATCATTTTCACGATGGGGAGAAATTATTAGCTGTTACAATGAATTTTAAATTCAAATAAACTTAATTTGTCAGCAAAGAATTGCTACACACGAAGTGAGTTCGCGTATTCGTAATAATCTTAACTGTTGTAATACATTTCAAATTCAACTGGATGAGGAATTTGTTCGTAGCGTTCGACTTCTTTTAATTTAAGGGCGATGTAGGCATCGATTTGTTCGTTGGTAAATACGTTTCCTTCAAGCAAGAAGCTGCGATCTTTGTCTAGAGATGTCAACGCATCGCGCAATGAGCGAGAAACTGTTGGAATTTTTTTCAATTCTTTTTCTGAAGAGTGGTAAAGATCTTGGTTTTTTGGTTCGCCTGGATGGATTTTATTTTTAATGCCATCAAGACCAGCCATTAAAAGTGCGGCACAAGTTAGGTAAGGATTTGAGGCTGGATCTGGGAAACGAGTCTCAATTCTGCGGGCTTTTTCGTTAGTTACGTGCGGAATGCGGATTGAAGCCGAGCGGTTTTTTGCAGAATATGCCAAAAGAACTGGGGCTTCATAGCCTGGAACCAAGCGTTTGTAGCTGTTGGTTGTGGCATTTGAAAAAGCGTTAATTGCCTTGGCATGTTTGATGATTCCGCCAATGTAATAAAGGGCTAATTCAGAAAGATTGGCGTGAGAATTTCCCATAAAAAGATTTTTTCCATCTTTCCAAATTGATTGATGCACGTGCATTCCCGAACCATTGTCAGCAAAAATTGGTTTTGGCATAAAAGTTGCGGTTTTGCCATAAGCTTGGCAAACGTTGTGTACAACGTGTTTGAACTTTTGAATATTATCTGCCGTGCCCGTAAGCGAGCTATATTTAAAGCCGATTTCAAATTGCGAATTGGCAACTTCGTGATGATGCAAAAGTGGAACCAAATCTACTTGGCGCATAGTTTCAACAATTTCTGAACGAAGATCTTGCCCACTATCAAGTGGAGTTGGATCGAAGTAAGCACCTTTAACTGGTGAGCGACGTCCCAAATTTCCACCTTCAATAATTTTGTTAGAATTATGTGGAGCCTCTTCTGAGTCGATTGAATGAGCAACTCCATGAGTTCCAACTGCAAAACGAACATCGTCAAAAACAAAAAATTCTGGTTCTGGACCAAAGTAAGCTGCGTCACCAATGCCTGATTTTTGCAAATATTCTTCAGCTTTTTTAGCGGTAAAGCGCGGGTCGCGATCGTATCCTTCGCCGGTTGTTGGTTCAATTACATCGCAAGTAATTACCAAAGTTGGCATTGAGGTGAATGGATCGATAAAGGCAGTTCCTAAATCGGGCATTAAAATCATGTCTGATTCGTTGATTTCCTTCCAGCCTGGAACTGAAGATCCGTCAAAAGCCACGCCTTTTGTTAAAGCTTCTTCATCAACTGCGTCAGCGCAGTGGCTGATGTGAAGCCATTTTCCGTTGTAATCGGAGAAGCGAAAATCAACAAATTTTAGGTTGTTATCTTGGATCATTTTAAAAATAGCGGAAACGCCGGATGCTTTGCTGGACATGTGCTGAAGTAAGTTGATTTAGAGGAGGAGATTTTTGTTGCGCCAGAAATGCGCAATCAAGATGGGAACAACTTTTTAGCCCCAATGGTTTCAAAAGTATAGGGGGTTTTTTAAGAAATATTTGGTAATTTTTACTTCGAATTTGAACCTGTTTTAGGTTTTTGTAAAAATTCTTAAAAGTGAGAAAATGGTGAGCCCGAGACGATTCGAACGTCCGACCCACAGCTTAGAAGGCTGTTGCTCTATCCAACTGAGCTACGGGCTCTCAAAAAATGAGGAGCACGTTTTCTAAGGACTAAACTTAAAAGATCAAGTTCGTTGTTTTTTGAACCCAGATCCGTCTTTAGAATCATTAATTTTCACCAATTTTTTGCTTACGCCAAAAATTCAAAAAATATCTTCGAAATCCTTGCAAATAAAGACCTAAGAGCCAATAGAAAATTTCGCTAAAAAATGAAAAAATTGCGACAAAGAATATAAGTTTTATCAGGCGATACAGCGTTATTCTTCGAGCAAATTTTTACCAAAAAGACGAAGCCAGAAGCTATAAAAGATAGTTTATCTGGTATAATTTCTTTCTCCAAAAATTGCAGTTCCAACGCGAATGTGAGTTGCGCCAAGTGCAATTGCGTCTTCAAAATCAGCACTCATTCCCATTGAAATTTTTTCTAAATTATTTTCTCGAGCCATTTTGGCAAGCAGTGCAAAATAAGTTGAAGGCGCTTCATTGGCGGGCGGAATACACATTAATCCGACTAAATTTAAACTACATTTTTCGCGCACAAATTGCACAAAATTTTTAACTTCTTGCGGTGCAATTCCTCCTTTTTGCTCTTCTTCGCCAATATTTACCTGAATAAAAATTTCAGGATTTTTTAATTTTTTCTTTGTCGATTTTGTAAGCGCCAAGGCAAGTTTTTCGCTATCTAAAGTTTGAATAACGTCAAATATCTCAACCGCTTCATCGGTTTTGTTACTTTGTAAATGACCAATAAAATGCAGCTCAATTTCTGGAAAATTCTTTTTAATTTCTGGCCATTTTTCTTGCGATTCTTTGACGTAATTTTCGCCAAATATTTTGCAGCCAGCATTAATTGCCTCGCGAATTTTTTCTGCCGAAATTGTTTTGGAAACAGCAATTAAGTTGACTCTTTTTTTGCTTTGCCCGTAGATTTTGCGGGTTTTCTCGATGCGGTCGTTAAGTAAAAATAAATTACGTTCAATCTGGCTTTTCATGGATCAAAAAATCAAAAAATTTATATCTGCGCCAGTGTTTTTTACTGATCGCAAAAAGGTTAAGTGCTTTGAAGAAGTCATTAAAAATCTGCCAATAAATTCTGCAATCATCATTCGTGAATATGATTTAGATAAAAAATCGCGCGAAGATTTTGCGCGCAAAATCATTGCTTTGGCTCGACCTCGTGGAATTAAAATTATTATCGGAAAAGATTTTTCTTTGGCAAAAAAACTAAAAGCTGACGGATTGCATTTTTCTGATTTTGATCGAATTCCAACTCAATTTTTGCAAAAAAAACTTTGGTCAAAGAATTTTATTTTTAGTCTTTCGGCTCATAGTTTGAAATCGGTTTTAAAGCTGCGTAAATTATCGCCAAACATGCTTTTTATTTCTCCGATTTTTCCAACCACAAGCCACGCAAAATCAGAAAGTCTTGGATTAAAAACTTTAGCAAAAATTGCTTTTAAAACCAAAAACCAAAATTACTGTAAGGTCAATATTTACGCACTTGGCGGAGTTAATCTGCAAAATCTAATCTCGCTACAAAAATTGCCAATTAAAGGTTTTGGCGCAATTGATCTCTTTAAATGAAAATCACCCCTGTAATTCTTTCTGGCGGCTCTGGAACAAGACTTTGGCCGGTTTCGCGCAGCTTAAATCCAAAACAATTTCTCGATTTTTTTGGCAAAAATTCTTTGTTTCAAAAGGCTGCTTTGCGAGTTAGAAACCCTGAAGATTTTTCTAATCCAATTGTCATTTGTAATAACGAACATCGCTTTACGGTTGCAGAAGAATTGCAAAAAATTCACCTAAAAGCGCAGTCAATAATTCTTGAGCCAATTGGTCGAAACACCGCTCCAGCAATTGCAATTGCTGCACTCGATGCTGTTCAAAATAATGCAGATTCTTTGATTTTAGTTATGCCGTCAGATCACATAATTGCCGATGAAGAAGCTTTTATTTCTAGTGTAAAAAATTCTGCCGAAGCCGCAAATTCTGGTTATTTAGTAACATTTGGAATTGTTCCAGACAAAGCCGAAACTGGTTATGGATACATCAAAAAAAGCGCGCAGCTTGCAAATTTTTCTGAAGTTTTTGCGGTAGAAAAATTTGTTGAAAAACCAGACCTGGCAACTGCAGAAAAATTTCTAGAAAGCCAAGAATATTTGTGGAATGGCGGTATATTTTTATTTAAAGCCGCAACTTATTTAGAAGTTTTAAAAAAGTTGCAAAATGACATTTTTCTTTGCTGCGAATCTTCTTATAGAGGCGCTGCGAAAGATCTCGATTTTATTCGCCTTGATGAAAAAACTTTCGCCAATTGTGCCAATATTTCTATTGATTATGCCGTGATGGAAAAAGCGGATAAAGTGGCGGTTGCACCAATTTCAGTTGGCTGGTCGGATGTTGGTTCTTGGCAAGCAGTTTCTGAAATTTCGCCAAAAGATGAAAATGAAAATAGTTTGATTGGCGATGTTTCTGCTATTCGCACAAAAAGCTGCTACATCAACTCGCGCAATGGTCTAATTGCCGCAATCGGCGTTGAGAACCTAATTATTGTTGCGTTAAAAGATGTAGTTTTGGTGGCAAATAAAAGCGATTCGCAATCGGTAAAAGAAATGTTTGAGCTTTTAAAAAAACAGAATCGAGAAGAATGCAATTCGCATACTAAAGTTTTGCGACCATGGGGAAGTTTTGAAACTATTGACCTAGGAGAGCGTTTTAAAGTTAAAAAAATTAGCGTAAAACCAAAAGCTTCCTTGTCTTTGCAAATGCATAATAAGCGTGCTGAGCATTGGGTTGTGGTTAAGGGAAAGGCTCATGTTACTTGCGGCAACAAAGAGTTTGTGATGGGCGAAGATCAATCAACTTACATTCCAATTGGCGAAAAGCATCGCTTAGAAAATAAGGAAGAAACAATGTTGGAGTTGATAGAAGTGCAGACCGGAAATTATCTTGGAGAAGATGATATTATCAGGTTTAGTGATGTTTATGGAAGGTAAATAATGCAGGTTTTTTTTATAGTTTTTTACCAAGAGCTTTTACTTTTCTCGCGCAATTTGGGGAAGATTTTTGCCAATCTTTTGTTTTTTCTAATTTCGGTTACAATTTTTTTATTACTTGCTCAAGGTCAAGAAGGTCAAGGATCTGCAGCTTTCTACTCAGTCACAATAATTTGGTTTTCATTGCTTTCTTGTTTAATTTTCTCTTCAGCGGAATTTTTAAAACGAGATTTTGAAGACGGAACAATTGAGCAAATTTTGACTTCTTGCGATAATTTTGAAGTTTTTATTTTAGCTAAAATGTTGGCAAATTGGTTTATTTGCGCCCTGCCAATTTTATTTGCAACTCTGCCGATTTGCAGTTTGGCTGGTCTTGATTTTGCAGCATCTAAAGATTTTTTGAGTTTGATTTTTTTTGCAACTTTGGCGATTAATTTTATTGGCACTTTTTGCGGAAGTCTTTCTGCTTTAGGGAATTCTGCGCCGATGATTGCTGTAATTGCTTTGCCTTTAACTATTCCAATTGTGCTTTTGGCTTGTGGCGGTTTTGGTTCTGATTCAGATTCAAGTCTGAAAATTATTGCGGGACTAAGTGTTTTTCTGGGCAGTATTTCTGTTTTTGCGACGGCGAGAATTGTACGAATTGTTGCGGAGTGAAAACTTGATTTACGCGACAGCGCCATTTTGTATTTGTTGCTTTACCTCTTGAGTCACCCTCACCTTAAGCCCTCTCCCTTGATGAGAGAGGGCTTAAGGTGAGGGTGACTCACAAGAGTAAGTAAAGATTCTACACTTAACCTACTCGCTCACAAACTCAATTACCACCTGTCCAATTCCAACTGTTTCACCTTCTTTAAATTTGATTTTGCCGATTTTTACATCGTGATCGGTACGAATTGAGTTTTCCATTTTCATGGCCTCAATTAAAACAAGCTCTTGTCCAGCCTTGATTTCATCGCCTTCTTGAACTTTAAAGCGTACGATTTTTCCAGTGATTGGTGAAGTTAAATTTACCGGTTTTGGATTTTTTACGATTTTTGGCATGAATTTTGAAAGCTCGGCAATGCGTGGCGAGTAAACACTAACAAAAGCATCGAAGCCTGAATATTGCATTAAATAGCTGCCGGTGTTGTTGTTTTCACGAATTCTAACCCCCACATCAGCGTTATTAACTTTTGCGCGGAAAAGTTTTTCGCCGTTATTCCAAGAGGTTGTAAGTGTAATTTCTCGACGATCGCATTCTAATTTCAAAAATTCCTGAGATTTTTCTAAAAGATTTACCAAGTAAGCTTTGTTGTCGATCATCACCACCCAGCGTTCAGAAACTTGCTTCTCGCGATTGCGCAATTGACCAGTCATGTGACCGTTTCTCTCGTAGTTTTTTAAGAAAATATGCATCGCGCTAGCGATTAAAACTTCCTCGGTGCGAGAGTCTAGTTCGCTTCCAGAAAATCCTTCAGGAAACTCTTCTTTGATAAAGCTGGTGGTTAAGTTTCCTTTGATGAAACGATCATTTTTCATGATGGTTTCAAGGAAGCTGATATTGTGCGAAACGCCACCAATGGCAAAGCTTCCAAGTGCTGCTTGCATGTGAGAAATGGCTTCTAATCTGTTTGCTCCGTAAGAACAAAGTTTGGCGATCATCGCATCATAAAACATACTAACTTCGCCACCCTCATAAACCCCTGTGTCAACGCGAACATTTTCACTCGCTTCTGGCTCAATGTATAAGTTGATGCGACCAGAAGATGGTAAAAATCCACGAGATGGATCTTCGGCGTAAATGCGCGATTCCATTGCCCAGCCGTTCAATTTTATGTCTTCTTGTTTGAATGGAAGTTTTTCGCCAAGAGCGATTTTTATCATCAATTCAACAATATCTAAGCCGGTAATTAACTCAGTTACTGGATGCTCTACTTGCAAGCGGGTGTTCATTTCAAGGAAGTAAAAATTCTTATTTTTATCCATGATATATTCGATGGTTCCGGCTGAAAAATAGCCAACCTTTTTGGCCAAAGCTTTTGATTGCTCATACATTTTGGCGCGAGTTTCTTCGTCTAAGAAAGGGCTTGGAGCCTCTTCAATTACTTTTTGGTTATTGCGCTGAATAGAGCATTCTCTTTCGCCAAGACAAACGGTATTGCCCTGCTTATCGGCAATTACTTGAATTTCAATGTGACGAGGGTTTTCGATGAATTTTTCAATAAAAATTCGGTCATCAGAAAAGCTGTTGCGAGCTTCGTTGGATGCAGAAAGAAAAGCTTCAGAAACATCTTCTTTTTTCCAAACAATTCTCATGCCTTTTCCGCCGCCGCCAGCTGAGGCCTTAACCATAACTGGAAAGCCAATTTTTTCTGCGATGGTTGCCGCTTCTTCTGAATCTTTGATGATTCCCATATGTCCTGGAACCGTGCTAACACCAGCGTCAATTGCTAATTTTTTTGATTCTATTTTATCGCCCATCATCTCAATTGAGTAAACTGAAGGGCCAACAAAATTTACTCCGGCTTTTTCTAAAGAATTGGCGAAGGCGCGATTCTCAGATAAAAACCCATATCCAGGGTGAACCATGGTTGCGCCAGTTTTTTTAACTGCGGCAAGAATTTTATCGACGTTTAAATAGCTCTGAGAAGATGGAGAGTGACCAATGTTAATGGCTTCGTCGGCCATTTGCACAAAAAGCGAGTTTGTGTCAGCGTCAGAATAAACAGCAACGGTTTTGATGCCTAATTTGCGGCAAGTTTTAATAATGCGGCAAGCTATTTCGCCGCGGTTAGCTATTAATAATTTGTGCATGATTATTTATTTTGAGGAGAATAATTTGTTACCGGGTCGCGGAAGCTAAAAATTAAGATCAAAAAATCAAACAAAATGATGTCTATCACGAATTATATTAAACTCACTCGCCTGAATCAGCCTGTCGGAATTTTGCTATTATTTTTACCTTGTTTGTTTGGAATTTTTCTGTCGTTAAAAAATCTACCAAATTTTTACTTTGCAGATTTGTTAAAAATCATCAGCTTGTTTTTTATTGGATCAGTAATCATGCGTTCTGCAGGCTGCATCATTAACGACTTAGCCGATCAAAAGTTTGATGAAAAAGTTGAGCGTACAAAAAGCCGACCATTGGCTGCAAAAAAAATCTCACGTCGCAGCGCCTTTATTTTATTGGGATTCTTGCTATTTCTAGGATTGTTAATTTTGTCTAAATTTAATGCCGCTACAATTTTAAGTGGGTTTGTCGCGATGGCTTTGGTAATTACTTATCCATTGATGAAGCGTGTCACGTATTATCCGCAAGTTTTTTTAGGACTGACATTCAACTTTGGAGTTTTGATGACAAGCCTTGCTTTGCTTGATTCTATAAACGTCAATACAATTATCCTTTATGTTGCCTGCATTATTTGGACAACAATTTACGATACTATTTACGCCTACCAAGACATCGAAGATGATTTAAAAATAGGCGTAAGATCCACTGCTATAAAATTTCAGAATAATCCAAAAAAAGTTCTAACCTTCTTGAATTTCACGTTGTTTCTGGCGCTGGTTTTTTTGGGCTGGAAAGCAAAATTTGATTCAGAATTTTTTTTAGCAATTTTAGTCGCCGATTTGTTGTTAAATCATAAAATTAAAAATTGCGATTTTGCTGATTCGCAACAATGTCTAAAAGTTTTTAAAGCCAATATTTGGGTTGGGGCTTTGATTTTAATCGCAATTATTTTGGGCTAATGAAGGTAGGAATACTTGGCGGCAGTTTTAACCCGCCACATCAAGGACATATTCATATTAGCAAATTGGCCATAAAGAAACTTGCGCTAAATCAGGTGTGGTGGATTCCAACAGCTTATAATCCTCTAAAAGATCAATCAATTTACGAAAATTACTCATCTCGCGTTAATAAGTGCGAGACTCTAGTCGCAAAGCATCCAAAAATTTATACCAAAAAATTTGACGAAATTTACACCGAGATTTTGGTAAGAAATTTAAAATCTCGCTACAAAAACATCGAATTTTTTTGGTTGATGGGAGCTGATAATCTAGAAAATCTTCACCGATGGGATGGTTTTAAAAGGTTGGTAAAACAGATTCCTTTAATAATTTTTTCACGTGAAAAAAAGCTAAGAAATATAAAGAAAACTAAAGCCTGGAAATTCGTGTCGCATTCAAAATATAAAATCTTTTACAGTAAAAACTTGGATATTTCTTCAACAGAAATCAGGAATAGAAGATAGCTTCCATTCTCTCGATCAAAAGCTAAGTAAAAAATATGAATTACATAATCGACACTCACTGCCATCTAGATCTTATCGAAAAGCAAGGTCTAAATTTGGAAGAAGTTATTCAGAACTCGCTGCGAAATAATGTCAAAATCTTACAAACAATTTGCACGCGAATTACTGAAATTGATAAGATTTTATATTATGCCAAACTTCATGATTTTATTTATGCTTCAGTTGGAATTCATCCATGTAACGTTGTCGAGCAGCCAAAAACCACTTCGGAAGAAATTTTGAAACTTTGTCAGGATTATCAAAAAATAATTGGAATAGGCGAAACTGGCTTGGATTACTATCACGATGTTTCTTCAATAAACTTACAAAAAATAAGTTTTTTGGAGCATATTAAAGCTTCGCAGCAAAATGATTTGCCGGTGATTATTCACAGTCGAAATGCTGATTTGGACATGATCGAGATTTTGCAAAGTGAGCAGAAAAACAAAAGCTTCCCCGCTTTGCTACATTGTTTTTCAAGCTCGAAAGAATTGTCAAAAAAGGCTCTGGATTTAGGAATTTATATTTCAATCGCCGGAATCGTGACGTTTAAAAACGCTTCAGAGTTGCAAGAAATTGTAAAATTTCTGCCACTCGAATCTTTGTTAGTTGAAACCGATTCACCTTATTTAGCGCCAATGCCGCATCGTGGAAAAACCAACCAACCGGCTTTTACGCGTCATGTGGTTGAATTTATTGCTGAATTAAAAGGATTAACAGCTGATGAAGTTGCTAAGCAAACTAGCGAGAATTTTTTTAAGATTTTTAAGCGAGCAAAAAAATTGAGCTAACTCTTTATCGCAAATCTTTCACGGCATCGCCTTTATTACAATTTTCTGCCTCTAGATTTGTAGTTTGTTATACCCAGATCCGTCTTTAGAATCATTTCAGAATTTCACTAAACCTTGATTCTCATGGTCTCGAGCGAGCACCGCACCGGAAAGCGTAGCATGCATACGGTGACGGAGCGGAGCGCAGAACGAGGTCATGAGAATCAAGGGTTAGTAGAAATTATGGATGATTCTAACGACGGATCTGGGTTATATGGAGGAATTGGAAATCTTAATTTTCTAAAAACTAAAATATGAAAAATAACTTCATGGAAGAGGCTTTGAAGCAGGCTCGAATTGCTTTTGAAAATGATGAAGTTCCGGTTGGGGCAATTATTGTTGAAGATGGAAAAATCATTTCTAGCGCTTATAACAGCAATTTGACCAAAAAAGATCCAACTGCCCATGCGGAAATTTTAACCTTACGTAAAGCGGCGGAAATCAAAGGCACTTCCAGACTCGATAATTGTGACCTTTATGTGACTCTAGAGCCTTGCGCCATGTGTGCTGCGGCTATTTCTCTAGCTAGAATTCGTCGAGTTTATTATGCCGCTTCTGATAAAAAATTTGGCGTTGTTGAAAATGGTGTCAGATTTTTTTCTAGCTCATCTTGCTTTCATCGACCAGAAATTTATTCGGGAATTTCTGAAGAAGAGTCAAAAAAATTGTTGCAAGATTTTTTTAAGACAAAAAGAAAGTAGGTGTTGCTGACAAAGGTAATTAGTTTCAGATCGAAATATATTTTGAGTAATTCTATTAAACCCAGATCCGTCGTTGAATCATCCATAATTTCTACTAACCCTTGATTCTCATGACCTGGTTCTGCGCTCTGCTCCGTCACCGTATGCATCATGCTACGCTTCCGGTGCGGTGCTCGCTCGAGACCATGAGAATCAAGGCTTAGCGAAACTCTGAAATGATTCTAACGACGGATCTGGGTTAAAAAATAAGCAAAAATAGAGCGAAAGATGAGGCTAATTACCTTTGTTAGCAGTGCTAAGGTCTTCAGCGCCAAGTCTTACTGATTTTTGTCAAATTTAACTTATTGATCGCCTCTATTTTAAAAAGATAATAGTAAAAAACTGCTACTATAGCATACTAACCTAATCTTTAAATATTTCTGACTTTGAATTTTTGGTAAAAATTTGCTCGGAAAATGACGTTGTAACACTTGGTGTAGCTTACATTTTTTGTCACAGTTTTTCCTCAAAACTTTTTCGTTGCTGCGATCAGTAGATTTATGTTTTGGTATAAGTTGCGGTGAGAGATTTTTTCCACGTGAAACAATTTATTTGACAGAAATTAATTAGTTTTTAAGTTGAGACTAATCTCAATTTGTTTCTAAATTTCCCAAAGAATGACTAATCACCAAGCCAAAAAAGCTAAAATTTTCTCGATTGTTAATCAAAAAGGCGGTGTTGGAAAAACTACCACGGCAGTTAATTTGGCAACTGCTTTCGCTTTAATGAAAAAAAAAGTTTTGTTTATTGATCTGGATCCTCAGGGAAATGCAAGCACTGGTTTTGGCATTACGCAATCACAAAGACAAAAAACGATTTATGAAATTTTAATTGGAGAGTGCGAGTTAGCGGAAACAATAATTCCAACTCCAATAAAAAATCTAAATATCATTACTTCAACTGTTGATTTAGCCGCATGTGAAATTGAATTGGTTGGTGTAAATAAAAGAGAGTTTAGGCTGCATCAAGCTTTAAAAAATGCTTTGAATGAGTATGAATATGTTTTTATTGATTGTCCGCCTTCTTTAGGAATGTTAACAATTAATGCTCTAACGACATCAGATTCGATTTTAATTCCAATGCAATGCGAGTTCTTTTCTTTAGAGGGCTTAAGCCATCTGCTAACTAGTTTGGAATTGGTAAAGGATAACCTAAATCACAATTTAACAATAGGTGGCATAATTTTAACTATGCGCGACCGCAGAAATAAATTGACTGAACAGGTAGAAAATGATGTTCGGGATTTTTTAAAAGATAAGGTTTTTAAGAATACGATTCCAAGAAATGTTAGGTTGTCGGAAGCTCCTTCGCATGGAATTCCTGGAATAATCTACGATTCTAAGTGTCTTGGCTCTCAGTCTTATATAAAGTTAGCCAAAGAAATTCTCCAGAAAGAACTGGATATAGAAAATAAACAATAATTGAGGTAACTAATGACAGAAAATCACTCGGATAAGAAATTAGGTCGCGGACTTTCGGCTTTACTTGGGGAAAGCCATTCAAAAAAAGAGCAAACACTCTTAAAGAGAGATTCAGAATCAATTGAATTAATTGATGTTAGTAAAATTAAAGCTGGCATTTATCAGCCTCGTAAAAATTTTGATCAGGAAGAATTGCAAGAGTTGTCTGATTCAATTAAGGAAAAAGGGCTAATTCAACCAATAGTTCTGCGTAAAGCTGGGGATGAAGATCGTTATGAAATAATTGCGGGAGAGCGTAGATTTCGCGCAACAATTCTTGCTGGATTGTCAAAAATATCGGCGATTGTTAGGAAAATTAATAATCACGAAGCTCTTGAATTAGCAATAATTGAGAATGTTCAAAGATCTGACCTTAGTTTAATTGAAGAGTCCGAGGGTTACAAAAGATTAATAAAAGAGTTTTCCTATTCGCAAGATCAGGTCGCTAAAAGAGTTGGTAAGAGCCGCAGCCACATTGCAAATCTTTTGAGATTGTTAGATTTACCAATTTCTGTTCGCGAAATGTTGGATAAAAAATTAATATCAATGGGTCATGCGAGAGCTATTATCAACTCAAATAATCCAGAAAAGCTTGCAAAAAAAATCATAGAAGAGTCTTTGACGGTTCGTGACGCTGAAGATATGGTTCGCGATGAAAGAATTGAGAAAGTTAAAAATATTCCGCTTTTGGTTAGAACTGAGTCAAAAATTAAATTTGTAAATAGTGAGCATCTTGCTGTTCTGGAGGCCAGATTCTCTGAAGTCGTTGGTTCTGAGGTTAAAATTTCTTACAACTCTTTTAAGAATACCGGTAGAATTTCTATTAAATTTGATGAGTTTGAGAAGGTTCAGCAGTTAATCGACAAGTTATCTTGATCTTACGCCGCCCTATAGCTCAAATTTCGAATAACGTTTGAACAGCATGTTTTTGTGAGATAGGCTCCGTCACAAAAACAGGGGGGTAATGAGATTGCAAATTAATATTAAAAATAAAAGTTTCACATGAAATTATCGGCACACAATTATATTTCGGAAATTGATAACTACGTGCCAGGAAAGGCAAAAATTGGTAGCAAAAAGGTTGTAAAACTCTCCTCCAATGAAAATGCTTTGGGGTCTAGTCCAAAAGCGATGGACATTTACGGGGTTCATTCCAAAGAGCTGATGCGTTATGCTGATGGATCTTGCAGCTTATTGCGCGAAGCAATTGCTTTAAAAAATAAAATTTCTGCTGATCAGATAGTTTGTGGAGCGGGATCTGATGAAATTCTTGCCTTTCTAACTTCAGCTTTTGCCGGAATTGGAGATGAAATTATTTACAGCGAACACGGGTTTTTAATGTACCCAATTTCCGCCAAGCGCGTTGGAGCAAAAGCCATAAAGGTTAAGGAAAAGAACCTAAGAACAGATGTTGAGGCAATGATTGCGGCAATAACCCCAAAAACAAAAATAATCTTTATTGCCAATCCAAATAATCCTACCGGATCTTATATCGGCGAAGTAGAGGTTCGAAAATTAATAAACGCGACACCAAAAAATGTTCTGATAGTTCTGGATCACGCTTATGAAGAATTTGTTGAAGAGTCAGATTATCCAAATGCCATTTCTCTGGTGGATGAATTTGAAAATGTTGTTGTTACTCGCACTTTTTCAAAAATTTACGGTCTAGCAAGTTTGAGAATTGGTTGGAGCTATTCCTCAATTTATGTAGCCGAAATTCTCAATAAAATTCGTGGGCCATTTAATGTGAGCGGTCCTGCTCAAGTTGGGGCTATAGCGGCTTTACAAGACGAAGAGTTTTTTGCTAAATCTAAAGCTCATAATAAGAAATGGTTAGAAATATTCTTTGCAGAAATTTCCAAAATTCCTGGAATAAAAGCGCATTCTTCGGTGGCTAATTTTATTTTATTGAATTTCGGCACGCAGGAATTTTGCCGAAAGGTTAATGATCTGCTTTTGGAAAAAGGTTTTATTTTGCGAGAAATGGGAGCTTATGGTCTACCAAATTGTTTGCGCATGACAATCGGAACAGATTCTGAAAATAATGAAATGTTGGAAATTTTAAGAGGCATTAATGGGGTTTAATAATTTTAACGATGGCGACTGGCAGAGCTTTACTTATTTATTAATTTTGCTGACGGTTTTAATGGGAAGTCTATTTTCTCGCCGAGATTTACCTTTTAAGACAGTTTTTAAATATCTCGGAATTTGGTCAGCTTTAGGATTGGTTATAATTATTTTATATTCTTACCGATTTGAATTTTCTGATTTTCAAGCGCGAATCTTGGGAGAAATTAACCCATCTTGGGCCAAAACTACCAAAGATGGGAAAATCGAAGTAAAATTAGCGCAAGATGGTCACTTTTATATCGATGTAAAAATCAACAATATTCCTGTAAGATTTATGGTTGATACGGGCGCAAGTGATATTGTGATTAGCGTTAAGGATTCTAAGAGAATAGGCATTAACCCAGAAAAATTATCCTTCAACAAACCCTACCAAACTGCAAATGGCACTTCTTGGGGAGCTAGTATTAGTTTTGAAAAATTAGAAGTTGGAAGCGCAGTTTTTTCAAATGTGAATGCTTCTGTTAACAATGCCGATATGGGAACTTCGCTTTTAGGAATGAGTTTTTTGCGTCGATTTAAGAAATATGAATTTTATCAAGATCGCCTGATTTTGGAATTATAGACTTATTGCAGTATTTTAACGGGCGGGCGGGGGATCAAAGAATTATTTTTTTCTAACTACGCCTTACCTAAGTTGAAACATTTTGTTGTTATAAATGCAGAGCAAGCTATCAGAAAGTCGCAAAGTGAATTGCCTAGATATGACAGGAATGACCACAAAATTATCCCGAATAACATAACTTAAAACCTGCTCATTTCCACTTGGGTCAACCGAGTTAATTGAAGGAATTACCAAGTTGTCATTTGCAAATTGAAAATATGTTTCTTTGCCATCGTCGTAAACTTTAAGAGGAACTATGTTATCTGATTTTCCAGCTAAGCTGTAGTCGAAATTCAGCTGAGCGGAATCTGGATTTCGAGATATCAGACCTGGAATATTTTCGGTTACATCGGCCAAAGGAACTGGAGTTTTTTCGATTATGCGTTCTTTTGGAGGTATAATCTTTGGGGCGATGTTTGGAACTGCAAGTTGCGGAGGAATTGGTAAAGGTTGTCCAATTTGCGGGTAGAAGAATCGAATAGTGTAAACCAAATCTTCGTCAGCTTTGCCGTTAAATTCATCGGATCTTATGTCGAAGTGATAAGTTCTTTTGTTAGTTATGATCGTCATGTTCGTGTGAGCTGCAATTTCCAAAGGGCGAACAAATAATCTTTTTCCGGCTGGAGTTAATCTCCAAGCAAAAGCTTCTCCAATTGAAATCATTTCGATTTCTTCATCTTCGGAAAACTCAATAAAGGATTGGTAGTTGTAGTAGAATTTTATTTCGTAAACTTCGTTTGGATTATAAACCAAGGTTCTAATTCGAGAGTCTGTGGTTATTGGGGTCTGAGAATTTGCAGAAGATAAAAAGCTCGCAGCAAAAATAAGTGACACAACTAAAAGTCGGATCACATTTTTTATCGCTGGAGTTTTTGTAAAATTCCGCATTTTTTAATAAATTAATTGGTAAACAATTCTTCCGCGATCAGATATTTATTAACCTGAAATCCGAGTGGATTAATTAGTCTTTCTTCCATGCTTAAATTCATTTGCGGGGCAAAATAGAAGCCCATTGTAATTACTTTATCTTTGGTTTGCGATTTATAGTCATCTTCAGAAGTAGAGACTTCGGTAACTCTTATTTGCACAGTGTTTGGATCGGTAAATTGTATAGACTTAATGCGTACATCAATTTGAAATTTAACTCCTAATTGTCGGGCGTTTATCCTGTTGCGAAAGTCTGAAAAAATTGAAGAGGTAGAAAGTAATCTAACTTGATCCACATCTTTTTTATAAGTTTTTGGATCATATCCACTTGCCGCATGAACAAACTGATTAATAAAATATTTGCGAATCATCTGATCGCCAGTAAAGGTTTGGGCTGTGAGTTGATCAACCACTGTGGCGACACCAGTTTTTTGCTCAACTTCGATAACAAATGGCTCTAAAGATTTTGAAGAAGTAACGTTTTTTACAAAAATTACAGCAACCGCAACCGAGAACATCGAGACCAGAGTGAACAGAAGAAGTATGTTTCTTTGAACCACAACAATCTGGTAGCGATTTGAATACCAGTTTTTAACCTTTAGGTTGGTTTTTTTATTTTGTTTTTCAGTTTCTGGCATTTGAAAATAAAGGCTGGGAAGCGATTTGGAAAAGTCCGAAAATTTTTTCAAGCTGAAGGTAAGGAAGCTTGATTAATATTTCAAGCCGTCTTAATCCGCCAAAAAATATAACCATTCTCACTTCTCAAAAAAACGCAAAATGTCTCTTCTCGAACAGAAACAAATTCCAATATCGCAAAAATTAGAGCAGCTAAATTGGTTACTAATTTCGCTTATTGTAGTTTTGGCATTCATGGGTTTTTTGATGCTTTATTCTGCTGGCGGTGGAAGCTTTAGACCTTGGCTAATAAAGCAGCTGGGGTTTTTTTGCATTTTTTTCCCACTGATGATTTTTATTGCTCTTTCAAACATTAGGCTTTGGTTTAAAGCTTCTTATTTTTTTTATGCTGCGGCTCTGAGTTTGCTTGTTGTGGTTGATATCATGGGTCACAATGCAATGGGTGCTACACGCTGGTTTCGACTTGGGCCAATTACTATTCAGCCTTCAGAAATTATGAAAATATGCACAGTTTTTGCTTTGGCGCGTTACTTTTATAGCATTGAAGCTGAAGAGATTGGCAAAATAAGATTTACCATTATTCCGCTAATTTTGATCGCGCTTCCAGCTAGTCTTATTTTCTTTCAACCAGATCTGGGAACAGGCTCTATTCTTGTATTTACAGGGGTTTCAATTTTATTTCTTGCTGGGGTAAAAATGTGGAAATTTATTTCCGCAGGCGTTGCCACTTTGATAGCTATTCCCTTTGCGTGGAAGTTTTTGCTTTATGATTATCAGCGTCAGCGCGTATTGACGTTTTTAAATCCAAATAATGATCCTCTTGGTAGTGGATATAACATTATTCAGTCCAAAATTGCGATTGGTTCAGGTGGATTTTTTGGTAAAGGATATTTGAACGGAACTCAAGGTCAGCTTAATTTTTTACCAGAAAAACAAACTGATTTTATTTTTACGATGTTGTCGGAAGAAATGGGTTTTGTTGGCAGTTTTTTTGTGATCGCTATTTATTGTGCAATCATCGCCATTTGCATCTCAATTGCCAATAACACCAAGCATCAATATGGCAGATTATTGGTAATGGGAGTTGTGAATATTTTTTTCATTCACATGTTTATTAATATGGCGATGGTGATGGGTTTAATTCCGGTTGTTGGTGCGCCGCTGCCTTTTATTTCTTATGGCGGAACAATTATGGCATCAATGATGATTGGTTTCGGCTTGGTGCTGAATGTTGATTTGAATAAAAATTCAGACCCTAGAGCTCGATAGCTATTTAAATCTCCTCATCATCTTTGATTTCATATTCTTCTAAAATTTTAATTTCGGCGGATTTTTTTCCGGTAATTCCGAGTTCTGAAATATTTCTCACTGCGGCGTGAATTCCGCGATTTAGAGTTTTTGTCATTTTGTTATGCATTGTTAAGGCTTTATTTAAAGACTTTCCGAGCTCCTGAGATTCTTTAAAAATCACCGCAACATTGTCTAATAATTTACGCACTTCAATTTTAAGATCTTCGATATTTTTTTCTTGTTTTGAGCGATCAATTACAACTCTTGCTTGAGATAAAAAGTTGATAAGTCCAATTGGTGAAGCAACAACCACGCCAGCTTCCAACGCCCTCTGTTCAAAATTTGGATCGGTTTCTCGTATAATTTCCATCATTTTTTCAGTTTGTAAAAACATGATAATCATGACGCGATAATCATTGGCATTTTTATTGTGCATTTCTTCAAAAAGAAATTTGGCGTAATCTTTGCGTTTCAAGCTCTCAAGGTGCTTTCTAAAAGAATCTTTAATTTTTCCGAGAATAAGTTTTTCTTGCTCTAAATTTTCATTTTGACGCGCAATTTCTAAGTCTAAAAAATGCGGCGAAGACTTACTATCAATAATTGAAAGCTGATCATTTGGAAAAAATATGATAGCGTCCGGTCTTTTAGATTCATGCTCTGACGAATTATTAACCCCAGAAAAATGTGACTGCAGAATGTAGTCTCCAACTGCACTCAAATTTGCTTTTTCTCGCAAGCCAGAATTTTTTAAAATGTTTTCCAGGGTAATTTCTGCAGTTCTTCCGGCGGCTCCTGGACTAAGTAAAGCTTGTCTTGTGAGATTTGTTAATTCGGAAGATTTTTTTACATCATCCGATAGCGAAACCATTTTTGCTGTTACGTTTTCAAAATTTTTAAACAGATTTTCCGTAACTTTTTTGACGCTTTCTTGTTGTTGAAGATTGAGTTGAGTTTGCTGCTCGTGATTCTTTTTCATTAAGTCGTTAGCCAGTTGAAAAAGCATAGTTTCTTTGTCTTTAGTCCATTCTTGCTTTTGTTTTTCAACGTGAATTTGTTCTTGTTTTAAAAAATCATTTTGCTTTTCAAGATTCAAATTTTTCTGCTGAAAATCATCATTAGCTTCTTGTAGCTTTTGCCTTTCTTCCTGCAGCCTAGAACATTCATTTTGTGCCGCTTTTAGCTTTGCAAAAACATAAAAAAATCCACTGGCGCAAAAGCCGATGATAATTGTAAATACTAGCGCTATTGCCATTGTAATTTCTAAAATGATTACTAATTTTTTTTGGCGTTATCGCAAAGCAAATTTGCAAAAAACCCAACCCCTCTTTTAAAACAATCTTTAGTCATGACAGAACAAATTCAACCGCAAGTTTTTTATGCATTGCCTTTGCGCGATGTAGTAATTTTTCCGCGTATGACAACAACGGTTTTGGTCGGTCGAGAAAAATCTCTAAACGGCGTCGAAGAGTCGCGCAAAACCAATTTACCAATTCTGGCAATTACTCAAACAAACCCAGATCTCGATGCTTTTGATCAAAAAAATCTCTACGATGTTGGAACTCTTTGCCAAATAGTTGAATCAATCAGAACTCAAGACGGAACTTTAAAAGTTATTCTTCAGGGAATTGCTCGCGCTAAAATAAGTAAAATCGTTGCAAGTGATAAGTTTTTTATTTGTGAAACCAAGGTTTTAACTGAGCAAAAATCGATTTCGAACGAGAAAGAATTACTTGGATTGGTTAAGGCGTGCATCGAAGCTTTCACGCAATATGCAGAATATAATAAGCGCGTCACTCCAGAAATTTTAGCGGCCTTAACCAAGTTGCGCTCTCCTTATGAAATTGCTTACTCAATCACAACTTGCCTAAACTCTAAAATTAGCGAAAAACAGGTTATTTTAGAAGAAACCGATCTGCTTAAAAAACTCTTTAAAGTTTTAGAGCTTCTGAAAAGCGAAGTTGAAATTGGTCAGGCTGAGGCCAGAATTACCAAGTCGATACAAGAAAAATTCACCAAGCATCAGAAAGAATTCTATCTAAATGAGCAGCTCAAAAACATTAAAAAAGAACTTGGGCAAGATGAAGAAGGGGAAGTTAAAGAAATCAAAGAAAAGCTGGCAAAATTAAAGCTCCCAAAAGACGTCACTAAAAAGTGCGAAAGCGAATTGGCAAAATTAGAAAAAATGAATCCTTATTCTTCGGAATCGGGAGTTGTGCGTAATTACTTAGATTGGATTTGCTCTTTGCCTTGGAGCTCTGAAACCAAAGCCTCAAACAACATTGCTAAATCAATAAAAATTTTGGACAAACATCATTACGGTTTAGAAAAAGTTAAAGAGCGCATCATTGAATTCATTGCAGTTCAGATGAAAACCAAAGACTCTAAGGGTCCAATTTTATGCTTGGTTGGCGCTCCAGGAGTTGGTAAAACATCGCTTGCCAAATCAATAGCTGAAAGCGTTGGCAGAAAATATGTGAAAGTTGCTTTAGGTGGTGTGCGCGATGAATCTGAAATTCGTGGACATCGCAGAACTTACATCGGCTCAATGCCAGGAAGAATAATTCAATCAATGCGTAAAGTGCAAAGTAGCAATCCCTTGATGCTGCTCGATGAGATTGACAAAATGGCGCATGATTTTCGCGGAGATCCTGCGGCAGCGCTTTTAGAGGTTTTGGATCCTGAGCAAAACTCAGCTTTTTCGGACCATTATTTAGAAGTTGATTACGACTTGTCGAAAGTAATGTTTGTGGCAACGGCAAATAGTTTGAGCGCAATTCCAATTCCGCTTCGCGACAGAATGGAAATCATTAAACTTTCCGGTTACACCGAAAATGAAAAATTACACATCGCCAAAGAACATTTGATTGACAAGCAGCGCAAAGAAAACGGCTTAACCAAAAGCGAATTTAGCGTTAGCGATGAGGTGATTTTGACATTGATTCGTCGTTACACTTTTGAGGCCGGGGTGCGTAATTTAAGTCGTGAAATTTCTAATTTGGCGCGTAAGGCAACCAAAGAAATCGTTACCAAAAAAGTCAAATCTTTACACGTTACCAATAAGAATCTGGCGAAATATGCTGGAGTTGAAAAGCGTCATTTCGGAATAGCTAGGGCCGAGGACTGCGTTGGCGTTGTGACTGGTTTGGCTTACACAGAATATGGCGGCGATTTGTTAGATATTGAGGTTTTAAAATTTGACGGCGTCGGAAAAATTCAGGCCACCGGAACCTTGGGTGACGTGATGAAAGAGTCGGCGCATATTGCTTTGAGTTATGCTAGGGCAATTTCAAAAGATCTCAAAATTGACGCTAAAAAATTCAATAAATTTGATTTTCACATTCACGTTCCAGAAGGCGCAACTCCAAAAGATGGACCTTCGGCTGGCGTTGCTCTATGTGTGGCGCTAGTTTCAACTTTGACAAATATTCCAATCAAAAAAGACATTGCCATGACCGGAGAAGTTACTTTGACAGGTAGGGTTTTGGAAATTGGCGGCTTGAAAGAAAAACTTTTGGCGGCGCTACGTGGCGGAATAAAAACGGTTTTGATTCCGATGGCAAATAAAAAAGATTTACAAGATATGCCAAAAGAAGTTTTGAACAGTTTGACGATCAAACCAATTGAGAAAATTGAAGAAGCGATAAAAGAGTGCCTGGTGAAGGTAAAATTAAAAAAATGACCGTCCAAACAAAGCAAATTCATATTATCTCAGGACCTAACGGAGCAGGAAAAAGCTCCCTTGCCAGAATTACACTTTTACCAAATTTTTTAAGCAGTAACGAATTTGTAAACGCTGATGAAATTGCCAAAATTCTTTCGCCGGAAAATCCAGAAAAATCGGCCTCAAAAGCCGCGAGATTAATGATAAAAAGAATTGAATTTTTGCTTAATGAAAAAACCGATTTTGCCATCGAAACTACGCTTGCCTCAAAAAATTATATTAGACTAATCGAGCGCTCTCAAGCTTTGGGGTATCGGGTGAATTTAATTTTTCTCAGACTAGAGAGTCCAAAATTGGCAAAAGAAAGGGTCTTGACTAGAGTAAGCAAGGGTGGGCATAATATCGAACCTGACGTAATTTTGCGTCGATTTAAAAGAGGCTTAAATAATTTAAAAGAATATTTACAAATTGTAGATACAGCTTCGATCTATGAATCTAGCGGTTTAGAGCTGGTTGAGATTGCTAGAAAAAACGAAGAAAAATTAACGATTCTAAATAAAAATCTTTGGAAAAAAATTTATGCGTAACGAGGAAATCCTCAAGCGAGCCACTGAAGGCGTAAAAGAAAGCAACAAGGTTTTGATCAAAGAGTTAATTCGAGACCTTGAAGAAAAAGGCATTTCGCCAGTGATTGCAATTAATGGGGTGGTAAAAAAATTAATACTTCTTGGCGCATCTCAACTGAAAGGTTTTGAACAAGAGCTAAGAAAATTTGGAATGAAAAAAACTGATTTTTGTTTGCTGCAAGAAGTTACATCGAATAAATCTGACGCCAGAAATATAATTCTTGTACATAAGCAGTCTGCAAAATTAAAAACTTACAAAACTCAAAATAAATCTTGGGTTAGCAACTTACATTACGACTTAGAAAATAAATTCTTCATCTCTTAAGATAATGCAAAACAACAAAAATATTTTAATTGCCACCATCCTTTCAGCCATGATTCTGCTTAGCTGGACGTGGCTTTATGAAGCTCCAAGATTAGAAAAAATTGAAGCGCAAAAAAAAGTTTTAGAACAGCAAAATAAAGAAAAATTAACAGAAAAACAAATCGTTGAAAACAACGTCCCGCTGGCTTCGGCGGCGATAAAAGAAGCCAACGCAATATTGGCTGTAAAAGAACGCAAAGACATTCTTGAGCAAAGCCAATCAATTCGCGTTAAAGTTAAAAGCGACAGTCTTCACGGTTCAATTTCTCTTAAAGGAGCGCGTTTTGATGACTTAACCTTAGCAAAATATTTTGTTAAGAGTGACAAAAAAGAAGAAGTTGTTTTGTTTGCGCCTTCAGAAAGCAAAGAAAGATATTTTGCTGATTTTGGCTGGGTGAGTTCGGCGCGCGACCTTGATTTGCCAAATCCTGAAACTTTGTGGAAAAGCAATTCTCAAGAATTGACGCCAAAAAATCCAATTACGCTTTCTTGGAAAAATTCTCAAAATGTTGAGTTTTTGATCAATGTTGCGCTTGATGAAAATTACATGTTTAGCGTCACGCAATCTGTAAAAAACAATTCAGGAAAAGAAATTTCTCTAGCTAGTTACGGACGCATTAATCGTGTTTTAAATGGTGCGCAAAAACCAAATTTTATTTTACACGAAGGTGCGATTGGAGTGTTTAACGATGTCTTGCAAGAAGAGACTTACAAAAGCTTAATAGAAGATCGTCGCACCGAATATTCTTCAGACAAAGGCGGTTGGTTGGGAATTACCGACAAATATTGGCTGTCATCAATTCTTCCTGACAAGAGCGTAAAATTTAGTGCGAATTTCAATCACGAATATTCTAACCAAAATAATTTCTTTAATTCTGAATTCATTGGACAAGAGTTTAGAGTGGGCGCTGGAGAAGTTTTGAATTTTGATCACCATCTTTTTGCTGGTGCAAAAAAAGTAAGGCTTCTGGATGAATATGCTGAAAAATATGATGCTAAACTTTTTGATCGCGCAGTTGATTTTGGTTGGTTTTATTTTTTGACAAAACCTTTCTTTTTCTTGGTAGAATATTTATCGAATCTTTTAGGAAATTTTGGTTTAGCAATTTTGGCGATGACGGTTTTGGTCAAGTTGGCATTATTTCCAATGGCTAATAAATCTTACGCCGCAATTGGCAAAATGAAGCAATTACAGCCAAAAGTTATGGCTTTGCGTGAGAGGTTAAAAGACGATAAAGTTGCCATGAATCGCGCAATGATGGAGTTGTACAAAGCAGAAAAAGTAAATCCAGCATCAGGCTGTTTGCCAATTTTAATTCAAATTCCAATTTTCTTCTCACTTTACAAAGTTTTGTTTGTAACGCTAGACATGCGCCAAGCGCCATTTTATGGCTGGATTCACGATCTTTCTGCGCCAGATCCAACTTCAATTTTTAACTTGTTTGGATTGTTGCCATTTGAAGTAAGTTCAGCATTTACAATTGGCTTGTGGCCAATTTTGATGGGTGCAACCATGGTTCTTCAGCAAAAACTAAGCCCCGCAAGTGGCGATCCGGTTCAGGCAAAAGTGTTAAAATGGATGCCGTATGTTTTAACTTTTGTTCTAGCGGCATTTCCAGCAGGGCTATTAATTTACTGGACTTGGAGCAATAGTTTATCAATTTTGCAGCAATGGGTTATTACAAGAAAATTGGAAAAAGAGGCGAAGGCTTAGCTTTTATTCTTGGTTAATTTATTCTTGTATCTCTCTCAACTTTTGTCAGCCAGTCTTCTCTCTTGTCGCCCCGTCTTCATGACGGAGTTCGGTAGAGTTTTTTCTGGCTCCTGTCGTGAAGACGGGGTGACAAAGTAATGTATATACTAAATAAACTATTTGTACTCCATTTTTTCCTCAAAAATACTTTGAAAAATGGAGTATAAATAGTTTATTTGGTATGGTGAAAGCGGGTAAAGGAGCGAAAGCGACGCATACCCAGAGGCGATAATCGTCTTCGAGACTAAGGCGAAAAAAGTGATTTGAGCTTTGATTTATTTTGGAAGGATGGCCGAGTGGCTTAAGGCGCACGCTTGGAAAGCGTGTTATGGGCAAAACTATACGAGAGTTCGAATCTCTCTCCTTCCGCCATAACCTGCAAACCTTATAGCTGCAACGATTCGCACCATTTGATAGTTTGCAACTTTATTGCAAACTCATCTCCACATCCCCTTCGGCCACTTTAGATTTGGTGTAGACGGGAGTGAAAAACTTCTTAGAAAAAATTGATTTACGCGACAGCGCCAAAATTAGTTTTTTAAAGCAGAATTCAGCGCATCTTCAAAAATTTTCTTCGCAGCCAAATTGTCATTACTGCCAATTTCGCCGATTAATTTTCCGTTTTTATCCAGTAAATAAGCGGTTGGTAAAAATTCAATTTCTGGAAAAGAATTTTCCGTCAAATCGTTCGAAAGCAAATTTGGATATTTAATTTTTTTAGCGATCTCCAAAACTTTAGAGTAACTTCTTTTGTGATCGGTGCTAACGCCGACAACTTCAACTCCACGCTCTTTGTAAGCTTCGTAAACCTCATCTAAAATAGGCAACTCTTTGCGACAATCAACGCACCAACTTGCCCAAAAATTCACCACAATAATTTTGCCGCGATGTTCTTTTAGATCAAAATTTTTGCCGTCGGCAGTTTTGCCAGTTAAGGTTGGATAAAGTTTTTTATTTTCTGCGTTTGCAGAAAAAATTGTTAAAAATAAGCAAAAAATAAATGCTAAAAAAAGCTTCATTTAAAAGTCTCCTAAAAATTCTTGAACTAAAGTTATTGCCGAAACAATTGCCGTGTCGGCGCGTAAAATTCGTGGTCCTAAAGAAATCGCGAACAGATTTTTTAAAGAATGCATCTTAGAAAATTCGCCTTCAGAAAATCCGCCTTCTGGACCAACCAAAATTACAATTTCTTTTTCTTGTTTACCAATTTTTTGCAAAGTTTCACTAGCTTTTGAAGCTCTTCCAGACTCGTCGCATAAAATAAAAATTTTATTAGTGCTTTCTGGCGAATTTAAAAATTTTTCTAATTTTGTGATTTCTAAAATTTCAGGAAAGTCGTTTCTTTCGCACTGTTCACAAGCTTCTTTGATGTTTGATTTAAAGCGCTCGACATTAATTTTATCAACAATGGTATGTTGAGTTAAGATGGGTTGGAACTTAGAAATTCCAAGCTCGGTTGCCTTTGCTGCCACAAAATCAATGCGCACATTTTTTACTGGTGCAAAAGCTAAAGTAATTTTTGGAGCCTTATTTATTTCGGCAGTTTTTACTGCGATTTTGGCAATTAAAAATTTTCTTTCAATTTGGGTGATGATGGCTTTAAATTCTCCGTCAAAGCCGTTAAATAATAAAATTTCTCCACCAACTTTCTGGCGCATTACTTTCGCTAGATATTCAAAATCGCCGTCGGTGATTTTAATTTCAGAGCCAATTTCAATTTTATTCTCTTCCACGAAGAGTCTAATTTTTTTCATAATGCATTCATGAATTTTATAATTTTTTGTCTAGTTTTGGTCGCAGTTTTGTCGCTTGCTTTGCGTGCAAATGTTAATTCTCTGTATCGTGAGGCGCAAATCAAAAGTAATAAAAAGTTACGCTCCGCCTCGCTTCCAATTCACTACGTTTATTGCTTCGTTTTGTGGTCATTGATTTGCGCCATTATTGTTGCCGCATCTTCTTTTTCATCTTTTGCAAAAGTTCTGTTAATTATTGTTCTTGCTCTTGGAAGTTTTTTTTTGGCGCGATTTTTTTACTTCAAAAATTTCAATTCCAAAAAGCATATTGAAAAAGCGGGAACTGTTCTGCTTTCAATTACCGCGGGCATCGGTATTTTAATTACAATTGCAATAACTGCCTCAATTTTATTTGAAGCTTTGCGTTTTTTTCAAATTGTTTCCCCGTTTGAATTTTTATTTGGAACGGTTTGGAACCCACAAACCGCAACCACTGCCGAGCAATCAGTTGGTCAAAGCGCTTTTGGAATCGTGCCTGTTTTTCTCGGAACTTTGTTAATTACTTTGATCGCAATGGCGGTTGCTGTGCCAATTGGAATAATGGCCGCAATTTATTTGTGTCTTTATGCTAAAGCAAAAACTCGCGACTATTTAAAGCCGATTTTAGAAATTTTAGCAGGCGTTCCAACCGTTGTTTACGGCTATTTTGCAGTAATTACAATTGCGCCATTTTTTAAAACAATTTTTTCCGCAATGGGTTTTAACATTGCCTCAGAAAGCGCGCTAGCCGCTGGTTTTGTAATGGGCGTAATGATTATTCCGTTTATTTTATCTTTAACTGATGACGCCTTAAACAGCGTTCCTCAAGCTTTAAAAGACGGAGCTTTGGCGCTTGGAAGCACAAAATCTGAAACAATAAAAAAAGTGGTTTTGCCTTCGGCAATGCCTTCAATTATTGGGGCGGTAATTTTGGCCGTGTCGCGCGCCATTGGCGAAACCATGATTGTTGTAATGGCAGCAGGTCTAGTCGCCAAACTAACCTTCAACCCACTAGATTCAGTGACCACAGCCACCGCTCAAATTGTCACCCTTCTGGTTGGCGACCAAGAATTCAACAGCCCAAAAACCCTCGCCGCCTTCGCTCTCGCTTTAACGCTTTTTGTTTTCACCTTCATTTTCAACATCGTGGCGCTAGTGGTGATTAAGAATTACAAAAAGAAATACGGGTAAATTTTAAAAAAATGCAAAAATCAAAAATAAAAAATTTAAAAAAACGTCATTCAGCTGAAAGGCGATTTAAGTTGATGGGGAAAGCTTCGATTGGTTTTTCGCTGCTTTTTTTAGTAATGCTTTTTGGAATGATTTTAACCAAAAGCAGCGGCGCGTTTTTGCGCACGGAAATTGCGCTAGAAATTGACTTAAGTGCAGAAACCGATTTGCAAAATGTTGATTTTCGTCAGGCAATTAAAAGCGCCTTGAGGTCAAAGTTTCCTGAAGTTTCTGAGGTTGCAGAAATCAACTCTCTTTACCAAATCGCTAGTAAAGTTGCCAATTTAGATTTGAAAAAACAGGTTGAAAAAAATCCGGAATTATTGGGAAAAAAATCTCTGATTTGGCTCAGCGCCTCTTCAAAGACAGACATGTTTTTTAAGCACCAAGACAACTCTTCGTTAAATGAAAAACAAATTATTTGGTTAGAAAATTTACAGTCGCAAAGCCAATTGCGCACAGTTTTTAACTGGAAATTCTTCGAATTCGCAGATTCTCGCGAGCCAGAAATTGCAGGGATCGGCGCGGGTTTAATGGGCTCAATTTTTGTAATGTTAATTTTTCTAAGCTTTGCCTTTCCAATTGGCGTAATGTGCGCTTTTTATTTGGAAGAATTCGCCGCAAAAAATAAAATGACCGACATCATTGAAATCAGTATTAACAACCTTGCGGCAATTCCTTCAATTATTTACGGGTTGCTGGGTTTGACGGTGTATTTACAAATAATTAATCTGCCGCGTTCTTCAAGTTTAGTGGGTGGAGCAACGCTTTTCATGCTGGTTTTGCCGGTAATTATTATTGCCACGCGTAACACAATTCGCACAATTCCAAGTTCAATTCGTGACGGTGCGGCGGCTTTGGGCGCGTCAAAAATGCAAATCACTTTGCACCATCTTTTGCCACTTTCCATTCCGGGAATAATGACGGGAACAATTCTCGCCGTGTCTCGCGCGCTTGGCGAAACTGCGCCACTTTTAATGATTGGAATGGTCGCTTTTATTGCCGACATTCCGCAGGGTTTTTTAGATCCAACAACTGTTTTGCCAGTGCAAATTTATTTGTGGTCAGATTCTCCAGAAATGGGTTTTGCTGAAAAAACTGCTGCAGCAATTTTAGTGCTTTTAGGCTTTTTAATTTTGTTCAATTTATTGGCGGTAATTTTACGCAAAAAATTCGAGCGAAAATGGTAAATCCAAAAAGCCAGACCATTGATTTTGCTAGTCAAAATGAAATTTTCCACACTGTGTGGAAAATCTTCAAATCTCGCTAAAAATGACTAAAATTGTTGGAATTTTAAACGTCACGCCCGACTCATTTTCTGACGGCGGAAAATTCAATTCTCTCGAATCTGCGCTCGCTCATTTAAAAAAATTAATTGCTGACGGCGCAGATGTAATTGACATTGGTGCGGAATCAACCCGCCCTCAAGCTACGCCAATTGGTGCCGAAGAAGAGTGGCGACGTTTAGAAAAAATTCTTCCGGCAGTAATTTTAGAAGTAAAAAACGCGCCAAGAAAAATTAAAACCAGCATCGATTCTTACCATTTTGAAACCTTGGTAAAGGCTTGGGAAGCTGGTGTTGACGTGATTAACGACGTGAAAGGATTAAGCGACGAGCGTATTGTTGATTTTGTTGCCGCAAAAAATGTTGAGACGATTTTAATGCACAATGTTGCGACTAATCCCAACTGTCGCCTTGTCTTCACGAAGGGTTCTAGCGACCAACTCGTTATTAACAAAAATGTTCACCTAATTCCGGAAATGTTAAAATGGGCGCAAGAAAAAATCTCCTTCTTGACGAAAAAAAACGTCAAAAAATCGCAACTAATTTTTGACGTAGGAATTGGATTTGGCAAAGATTCTTTGCAGTCAATTCGCGTTTTAAAAAACATTGAAGAATTCAAAAAGCTTGGCTTGCCAATTTATGTCGGGCATTCCAAAAAAAGTTTTTTAGATGCGGTTAAAATTGAAGGAGATCGCGCTGAAAAAACTTTGTTAGTGTCAAAATATTTGATTAAAAAAAATGTGGATTTCCTTCGAGTTCACGACGTGAAAGAGCATTTTAATTTACAGCTCTTGTAATCGAAAAAGCCTTTCCTAAATAATCCAATAATTAATTAATTTTTTACTTTGGTAAACCATGCCAGAGTTTCTTCTTCTTAAAACTTCAATAAATCAAAATCATGAGTAATAAAGTAATCGGAATTGACCTTGGAACAACAAATTCTTGCGTTTCTGTAATGGAAGGCGGAGTTGCTAAAGTAATCGAAAACTCAGAAGGTCTGCGCACAACTCCCTCAATTATTGGCTTTTTGGCAAGCGGCGAAAAAGCTGTTGGCGCATCTGCAAAAAGACAAGCTGTAACCAACCCACAAAATACAATTTTTGGCATTAAAAGATTAATCGGTCGTAGATTTGACGACCCGACCACTAAAAAAGATCAAGAATTAGTTCCTTTTAAAATCACTTCTTCAGCTAATGGCGACGCTTGGGTTGAAGTTAAGGGTGAAAAATTTTCCCCAAGCCAAATTTCAGCTTTCACTTTGATGAAAATGAAAGAAACCGCAGAAAGTTATTTGGGCGAGAAAGTTGACAAAGCGGTAATCACGGTTCCTGCTTACTTCAACGACTCGCAACGTCAAGCAACAAAAGATGCTGGAAAAATCGCTGGTCTAGAGGTTTTAAGAATTATTAACGAGCCAACTGCCGCAGCTCTTGCTTACGGTTTTGACAAAAAAGGAAGTCAAACAATTGCGGTTTACGATTTAGGAGGCGGCACATTTGACGTTTCAATTCTTGAAATTGGCGACGGTGTTTTTGAAGTAAAATCAACCAACGGCGACACTTTTTTAGGCGGCGAAGATTTCGACATGAGAATTTTAAAATTCTTAACTGACGAATTCAAAAAAGAACAAGGCGTTGATTTGAGTAAAGATCCAATGGCTCTGCAACGCTTAAAAGAAGCTGCAGAAAAAGCTAAAATCGAACTTTCTGCACTTTCTGAAACTGACATTAATTTACCTTACATCACAGCTGATGCAACCGGTCCTAAGCACTTAAACGTTAAGTTGACTCGTGCTAAGCTAGAACAGTTGGTTGACGACTTAATTCAGCGCACAATCAAACCTTGCGAAAATGCTTTGCAAGATGCTGGTTTAAAAGCTTCGGACATTAACGAAGTTATTTTGGTTGGTGGAATGACCAGAATGCCAAAAGTTATTGAAGCGGTGAAAAAACTTTTTGGTAAAGAGCCAAACAAAGGTGTGAATCCTGATGAAGTTGTGGCAATTGGAGCGGCAATTCAGGGTGCGGTTCTTCAAGGTGACGTTAAAGACGTTGTTCTTTTAGACGTTACACCACTTTCTTTGGGAATTGAAACTGCGGGCGGTGTTTTCACTCGCTTGATTGATCGCAACACCACAATTCCAACCAACAAAAGCCAAACCTTCTCAACTGCGGCGGATAATCAAACTGCGGTTACAATTAAAGTTTTCCAAGGCGAACGCGACATTGCAGTGCACAATAAACTTTTGGGCGAATTTAACCTTGAAGGAATTGCCCCAGCTCCACGTGGATTGCCACAAATTGAAGTTATTTTTGACATCGATTCAAATGGCGTGGTGAAAGTTTCGGCAAAAGACAAGGCAACTAACAAGGAACAGCAAATTAGAATTCAATCTTCTGGCGGTTTGTCGGATGCAGAAATTCAAAAAATGGTTAAAGACGCTGAAGAAAACGCTTCAGCTGACAAAGCCAAAAAAGAATTTATTGAAGCCAAAAACCAAGCTGATTCTGCGGTTTACGAAACTGAAAAATCTTTAAAGGAACATGGCGACAAAGTTGACGCTGAAACTAAATCTGCAATTGAAGCCGAAGTTCAAAAAGTGAAAGATTTGGCGGCAAAGCCTGAGTCGAATGCTGCGGAATTAAAATCTGCAACTGACGCTCTAATGCAGTCTTCAATGAAGTTAGGCGAGGCGATTTACAAAGCTTCTCAAGCTGCTGCTGGCGACGCTTCTGCTGCGCAAGGTGAGCAAACCGCTCAAGATTCTGGAAATTCTTCTGAAAAAGTAATGGATGCTGAGTACGAAGAAGTAAAAGAAGAGAAGAAAGATTAGGTAGGTAAAGATTAAAAGCGCGCGCGTGCTAGGCCCCGTCGTGAAGACGGGGTGACGAGTTTTTGTCAACCACGTTTTTCTTAACTGTGTCAACCGCGTCTTCCTTCGTTGTCACCCCGTCTTCACGACGGGGTCTAATTGGATTGGCTCAGTTTTTTAATCTCGCTAAAATCTCGTCGCGCGAAATTAGATTTACCAATAATTTCAACTCGGGTCCATGTTCTTTCCCACTTAGAGCTAAACGAATCGGCATGAATAATTCTTTACCTTTACGACTCGTTTCTTTTTTGATTTTTTCAAGCCACAGGTTCCAGCAATTTTCATCCGCGGTATTTTCTGGTAATAAGCTTGCGGCTTGTGACAAAAACTCACGATTTTGTTCTTCATTTTTAAAGCGGAATTGGTGGTTGCAAATAACAACCCATTCCTTGATTTCATGCAGAAAATTAATGTTTGGTTTTAATCCATTCCAAAATTTCTCAGAGATTTCTTCGGTAATTCCAATTTCTTTTAAACGAGCTGTGATGTAATTGTAGTCAACGGCTTGTAGTAGCTTTTGGTTAATGGTTGTTAGTTCGGAAATGTCGTAATTTGTGGCTGATTTAGAAAATTTTCCGAAATCAAAGTTGTTAATTAAATCATTAAAATTTTGGTAAATTTTTATGCCCTCGGAAGTGCCAATTTGAGCAAGTAAATTAATAATTGCCATCGGCTCGTAACCGTCGGCGCGTAATGATTTTACATCAAATCCACCTTCGCGTTTTGAGATTTTTCCTTCAGAAGCCTTAACCAAAGCTAAATGCGAAAACTCCGGAGCTTCTGCACTCAAGGCTTCAAAAATCTGAATTTGAATTGCGGTGTTAGTAATGTGATCTTCTCCGCGAATAATGTCTGTAATTTTACAATCAACATCATCAACAACTGAACAAAAAGTGTAGGTCGGAACGCCGTTGTCGCGAACCAAAACTGGGTCAGAAAAATGACGACCTTCGTAAGTGATTTTGCCTTTAATTTTGTCATTCCACGAAGTGGTTTTTTCTTCGAGCAAAAAACGATAATGAGGTTTTAAACCTTGATCGCGCAAAGATTGTTTTTGTTCTTCATTTAAATTCAGCGCGGCGCGATTGTAAATTGGCGCAATGCCGGAAGCGATTTGAGCTTTGCGCTGAAAATTCAAATCTTCTGGCGTTTCGTAGCATTCGTAAAGACGACCACTGGCGATTAATTTATTTTTCGCTTCTTCATATTTTTCTAGGCGGTCAGATTCTTTAAACAGCAAATCATATTTTAGCCCAAGCCAAGACATGTCTGTTAAAATCATGTCGCGATATTCGTCACGCACGCGCTCAACATCGGTGTCGTCAAGTCTTAAGAAAAATTTGCCGCCAGTTTTTTTGGCGTAAAGAAAATTGATGATGGCGGCGCGAATATTGCCAACGTGAAGAAATCCGGTAGGGGAAGGAGCGAAGCGACAGATTGTCATTTTATTGTTTTTGTATTTTTAGTTTATCAAGCATTTCACGATTTCCTGCGGTGTCTGGAAGAAGAAAATCGCTACCACAATAGCTGCAATATTTTTGGGGCTTGCTTCCCTTTCTCCAAATTCCGTAAAAAAATCCTGGAATTATCAAGGTTGACCACAAGAACATCTCAATAATAGAGTTTCCGCGCTTACCAGATCTAATTTCAAAAGTAGTTTTACAATCGCCACAAATTAATTTTTTTGTCATTATTTTTTTCCATGAAATACTCGAGTTTTACAAATAAGATCGTGAAGCGCAGTTTTTTCTTTGGTAAAAATTACTAGCAGAAATCCGATTCCTAAAGTAGCTGCAGTTAGAATTGAGGATAGTGCGCGACAGATTGCTTTTTCTACCGACAATTTTGATCCGTCGGGATTTCCAACGTAAATACCCAACAATCTTTTGCCAATTGTCGCCTGATGTTTGTTTGTAAGAAAGTAAACAATGTAGGCGATATTTAGTGTGTAAAAAATAAAATCAGTAAGGTTGTTATCTGACGAAGCCAGAGCCTTAAAGCTTGAATAGCTCGAGTATCCTTCTTGAAAAGTTTCTAGTTGATAATTGTCGAGCCCAAAAATGAAAAACAAAATCACCAAAGGAAAAGTTAAAAATGCAGCGTCCAAAATTCCTGCAAAAAATCGCACCCAAAAGCCAGCGTAAATTTTATTTTCTGACATTTATATTGTGAACTTATTGGTTATTGGAAAGCGCCGATCTTTATCAAAAGACATTTCAGAAGCTTTTGGACCTAAGCAAGATTGGCGTCTTTTGTATTCACTGCTGTAGAAAAGTTTTGCAACTTTTTTTACAAGATCTTCATCAATTCCTGAGGCAACAATTTCTGCAACTGATTTTTTTTCCTCAATCATTGCGAGTAAAATTTTATCAAGAATTGCATATTCTGGCAACGAGTCGCTGTCTTTCTGGTTCTCGCGCAACTCGGCTGTTGGCTCTTTGGTTAAGATATTTTGTGGAATTATTTGGTTCTGAGAGTTGCGCCAATTTGCCAATTCATAAACTCTAGTTTTGTAAAAATCTTTGATTGGGTTAAAGGCGCCGCACATGTCGCCGTAAAGCGTGGCATATCCACAGGCAAGTTCTGATTTATTTCCGGTAGAAAGTAAAAGTGCCCCAGAGTCATTGGACAAAGCCATCAAAATATTGCCGCGAATTCGTGATTGTAAATTTTCTTGCGCAAGTTGAGAAACTTCACCAACCGTTGCAAGCATTGATTTAAAAGCTTCTTCGATTGGAATGATTTTTAATTCTGCGCCCAAATTTTTTGAGCAATTCTTAGCGTCAATCATTGAAGTTTCAGAATTGAAGCGAGTTGGCAAAGCGTAAAGTGTAACGTTTTCAACGCTCAGGGCGTCAACCGCAATTGTTGCAACTAGCGCCGAATCAATGCCGCCGGACATTCCGAGTAAAACTTTTTTGAAACCATTTTTTTGCACGTAGTCGCGAAGTGCTAGAACTGCTGCTAAGTAGTCGCGCCCTAGCTCGCTGGACCCCGCAACAAGTGCGGGGTGACAACTGAGGAGGTTTGTCGCGCCA
>JACCDN010248134.1_pt1 | contig 71291 bp, 41 predicted proteins | sample 7441691 | NCBI WGS metagenome assembly JACCDN01 (sample SAMN15323439, study PRJNA562643) | freshwater metagenome | isolation source: river surface water | place: USA:Blue River Watershed | collected 2017-08-16
AACTAATCTTATCCGCGTGCGGATTAAGCAAATGCCTGTAGTCCCGGCGCCAAACGCTAATTTTTGAATTTGCAGAGTTTACCCTTGACGTCGTGGATTTTAGCTATGTCATCCTCGTATAGTCAGTCCCATACTATTCGCGGGGAAAAATCAGAATATTTATTATGGCTAAAGGCCATTATTTGCAGCTAAAAGCTGCCCCAGAAGGCGTTACGGAAAGCTTTCCGTTTGGGTTGGTGGTGGAAAACGCTAGAGGTGGTTGGAGCCAGGAAGGGTCGCCCTTCCTTAAGGGGATAAGTATTAACCGATAATATCCTACCGATTTCACTTAAATGATATTCATATAAAACTAATTTTCAGAATCCAAAACCTGTGAAATGAGCCACTTTTTAAGGTGTTTTAATCTCTTTGGTGAAATATACTTCAATAGACATGGATCACTAATTACTTCCCCTATACATTGTTCAACTGCTAGTTTAAATTTATTAAAGTCTTCGCCAAGTCCAATAAACGATTTAGCATCCATTTTTAATTCTACTAAGCCTATTAGCATCGCTTGTAGATGATCAGGTAATTTACTGTCTTGATTAATATCATATCTACTATACTTGCCATATAGCTGGATGAGTTCTTCAACTACTATAGTTTTTTTATTCTTATACTCGTCAGTATCTATTTGGCTATCGTCTAAATTGGTAATTTGGTTCATTAAATCTGATTGCTTTATAAAATATTGTTTTGCACATAAAAGCTATAAATAATCCTTTTTTGAAGTTTTCAATTTATCATTAATAATAGCTAATTAGATGCTTTATAATTAATTAAAAGCGCATTTTACTAAATAAAATCTCCCTAACAAAATGGAATCTTTAGATAAATCCTACTTTAATTATTTTAGTTAAATTAGTAGCACCAAAAAATGATTAACTATAGTAACTTACAATTAAATTTAGCCATATATGACCAAAACACAAATTATTCTCAGGAATATTTATTCACTGGCAAATTCTATTAGAAAATCTGTCTGAGACCATACCTTTCGTAATAGAGTTGAAGGCCATTACTAGCAGTAAGACCGCAAAAAGCAGGATAGCGAGCTCGAAAAGGGTGAGAATAAGAACAAGCTTTGTTCCTGAAAAGTTAATTTACAGGAACAAAGCAAAATGTATTTTATTAAATTCATCTAGGAATTTAATAAAGAGAAACCGGGCATTGCCCGGTTTCTTTACTTTGCAGCTGGAGTTTCCTCCCATGGAGCTAAATCTTCATTATCCGCAAGTTTTTTGCTAAGAAGCTCAATTCGTCCTGCAATAACTCTAATTTTAGCGTGAATTACGCCATCCTGAATAAAGCCATGTGCTGTAGGGAATCCTTCAACCAATACTTTACTGCCTTTTTTGACAAAATGTTTGGCAATTGCACATAGTTTACCATTCGCAACAACATCAACCCAATCAGTTTTAGGATTTTCTTTAGTGCCAACTCCTACTGCTACGCTAAAAGTTGCAAATTCATTGCCACGGTTATTGATACGAACTTCTGCATCACGTCCGATATGGCCAGTTATAGTTAATTTTTTCATGATATTTTCCTTATTAAGTTATTAATATTTTGCAGTTTCCTGCGCTCGTACCCACTCGCAGCATTGCATAAGCTGAATGCAAGGGCAATTTGTAAATTTATTAAAAAGTTTTTTGCCGATGTAGGTTTGGGGCACCCTCCGGGTCAAAGCTGCAGGAATATTTTTGGGGTTACCCTCCGGGTCAAAAAGAGGCCAGGCAATAAAAGTTTTTAAAATGCAGGAGTACAATTGGCAAGCGGCTTTATGTCCTGGCGAATTGTTATACGGCAAATGCTAAATTTATAAATTGTTCATTTAACCCTTGCATTCAAGAAGGCGTTGCAATGCTAAACTGTGGGTATCTTGGAGCACAGAAACAGCAAAATTAATTTTATAAGGAAAATGAAAAAATATAACTGGCAGGACGTGATGCAGAAGTTCGTATCAATAACCTTGGCAAATGCAACAGCGTAGCAGGCTGGCACTGAAAACCCCTGATTGGGTAAGTTAAGAATGGTAAGTGCAAATTAGACAAACTAAAAAAGGCATTATTGATTGAAAAAATTAAGCACATGCTTCAGGATTGCGTTATTCACCTAAAATTTATTGCAGGCAAGAAAGCTTCTTAGCTAGCGAGCGGATTAAAATCATGTATCTCCATGGTAAAGCCTCCAACTGCAGAGTAAGGATACCGGGCAATGCCCGGTTTTTAGGGATTGGGTAAATTAATTTTCTAACTTTATATTTATATCAATGAACATAAGTAAATTAATTCTCTCCTATTAATAATAGTCAAAAATGTTTGAAATTCCATTCATCTATACATTCGCCCATACAGGGGCCTTTACCGAGTATCTGAGTATTTGTAGAGAGAAGCTTGAATATGTATTATTATTTCTATCGAGATCGCCGGATGCCTGAGATTTACATTTTCTGGGTTATTTTTCTCTTTAAGCCTCCTACAATTTAAATTTTGCTTAATTTTTTATTGTAAATTATTACTATGCCCATAACTTTTCTAATATTTATTGTATATTGATCTTAGATTTAAAAAGACTGTACTACTGCCATTGAGAAAGTATACTCACAAGCAAATAATCTTCGATAATATTTCATTTCCGGACTTAAACTCATAAACCTTAATAATCCTAACTGAATCTGAAGCTTAAGTTAAAGAATAATTTATTTGACAGAAAGTTATCATGTTAGTAATCTATGTATATTTTAAAGTAATAACGCTATTTTATTTCTATTTTGTATAGGAAAATGCGTACCACAGTAGATGTTTATATAATAAACCAATAGGTTCAGGAGAATTTATTATGATTCGCTCTTCGACATCAGTCCGTTCATATATTTTAAGTACAGAATTTCATGGGAAGAAGGTATCCCAAGGGAGGGAAGTCCCAGAAAGATTGTGTTGTCCGATTACTTGTGATATTATGAAAGACCCAGTTATCGCATCTGATGGTAATACTTATGAACGTGCAGCAATTACCGAATGGTCAAAAAGAAATGCTACAAGCCCACTAAATAGAGTCCCTCTGACTAGTGAACTAAAACCTAATCTACTTTTCAAAGAAATTATTACCGCCTGGAATGATGGGTTGGATATCGATACTATGTATATTTTTTTTATTGATGGCTCTTATTATAAAGGTGAATTTAATGAATATAAAGAACCTCATGGAAGTGGAGTACTTTATACGCCAGGTTTTGAAAAAAGTTATGAAGGAGAGTTTAAAAATGGCAAATTTCATGGTAAAGGTGTGTACCGCCTCCATAATGGAGCTATCTATGAAGGGTCTTGGCAAGCTAGTAAAAAACATGGTAAAGGTACACTAAAATATCTTGATGGTAGCTATTATATCGGTGAATTTAAAGATGATAAGTTTCACGGAGAAGGTATAACTTATGATACAAATGGTAAGAAGACATATGAGGGTGAATTCAGAAATGGCGTTAAGCATGGCAAAGGTAAATACTCTTTTGATGATGGGAGTACATATGATGGAGAGTGGGAAAATGACGAAATGCATGGTGCTGGCACAATTAAATATGCTCATGGTGGATATTATATAGGTCAAATTCATCACGGTATGCCGCATGGCAAAGGTGTAGCTTATAGCTCTGAGGACGAGAAGATATATGACGGCGATTGGGAAAATGACGAAATGCATGGCGTTGGTAATCTGAAAGGTAATGATGGGTACTTTATAGGTGGTTTTGCAGAAGGTAAAAAACATGGCAAAGGTAAATACTATTTTACTAATGGAGATATATACAGCGGGGAATGGGAAAATGGTAAGATGAATTTAAAAGGTATGCTGGAATATGAAGAAGGCAGCCGTTATATTGGTGAATTTCAACCTGGTATGATACCGCATGGGAATGGGGTAAAAGTATATAAAAACAAAAGCCGCTATGTAGGTCAATTTAAAGAGGGCCTCCTACATGGAAAAGGCATAGCTTACGCGCCAGATGGCAAAAAACTATATGAAGGCCAATTTAGAAATGGCATGAAACATGGCTAAGGTTCAGTTACAATAAATTGAACAAATTAAACTATTCTCCTAAAATTCAGCTTTATTTTTGCAAAAGACCCAGCTAAGAAAAGTAGTGTAACCGCCAAGAAGTATTAGATCTAAGATAATTTGTACTTCTCAAGAATAAACAAATATATAAAAAATAATTACTAAGTTATCCACAAATTTTGGGGATGGTGCTCTATTATCTTTTTACGTCAATAAGTTAAGTTAGTTGATGTTTTAACTTAAAATGCGTAATCCACTACTTCAGTAGTATTAGTTTTACTGACAAGGAACAACATTATGTTAGCTATTAGGAATTATACAGAAAATCCTTATTCTCTTAAAGATAAGAGTATTATAAAAAATGATAATAATCCTACTTTGCTAGGAAAATTATCCTACTTCATTAAACCGTCTCAAGGAAGTAATGGTTTTGAAACTCATATTTTTATAACTGCAATGCATAATTTAATAGCAGAAGTATTTGATAAAACTGGAAAAAAAATAACTATAGTTGGCGAAAGAGTTCTAAATGGATTGACTCAAAAATCGTTACTTAACACCGAAAAAAACTATATCCTAGCAAATCCTGAGCAATTTGAAGCTGCCTTTATTCCTGAAACAAGAAAAATTTATATCTGGCCTAAACTACTTGCTTCAGCTCGAAGGGAGGATACGTTTATTTATACTGGAACAGAAAATATATTTATGGGCAAAACTAAAGAAGAATTATTTAGCTATTTGCAAGACCCGAATAATGCTAACGTAAAAATTCCAGGGACGAATATAACAATTGGGCAAGCAGACTTTTTTAAAGTAAAAAGAACATCCAGTAATAATAAACTTGGGCCAAATAAATTAGAATCGTCAGCAATACCAGGGTTAATCATATACTATGATAAGAGTAAAATATGTAAAAACGGTAAATTTGAGCCTGCACATATAGATGTTATCTTTACAGCATTACGTACTCAAGTCAGAAAAGAAGAAGAGCCAGATGCGTGGCAGACGAAGCTTACACTTAACACCTATACTACTGAAATAAAATATAAATTCCCCATAGACCCTCAATATCCTGCTTGGAAAGATACGTTAAAAGATTTTAAATCTAAAGCAGTTTTACCTGAAAATAATGTTGTTCCAAGCGATTACACTGTTCATGAACCAACAATTACTCTTACTATCCCTTATGATAACGCAAGTACCAAACCTTTAAGAGTCTTTTCAGATGGAAAATACGATGGAGAATTGAGAAATGGTAAAAGACATGGTAGTGGAAACTTTTTATGGGAAAATGGAGATTGCTATGACGGTGACTGGCAAAACGATATGAGGCATGGTACAGGTATTTATCAATCATCAGACGGAAGAGTATATAAAGGAGAATGGAAAGAGGATAAAAAGCATGGTAAAGGCAAACTTGTGCTTGTTAACGGAGATAAGTATGAGGGTGAATGGGCAAATGACATGAGGCACGGAAAAGGTACTTTTATACGTACTAATGGCGAAACGACTATCGGTGAATGGAAAAATGGTATATTGATTAACCAAAAACCTAACAATATGATTAGAGGCAATATTAATAATCCTCAGAATACTTTTATTCGAAAAATAGTAGTAAATGCTGAATCTAATATTGACACAAATTTCAAAATGATCTTCCCTACTGGTGAATACAATGGAAAATTAAAAAACGGTAAAAGACATGGTGTCGGAATATTTATTTTGGAAAATGGGGATAGATATGAAGGTTCATGGGAAGATGATATGATAAATCGCTATGGTAGGTACGATTTTGCTAATGGAAAATCATATTTAGGATATTGGAAAAATAATAAATGGCATGGGTGGGGAAAATTTATCTGGCCAAATGGGGATACTTATGAAGGTTGCTGGAAAGAAGGTAATTTTGATGGTCCAGGTACTTATACTTTTGCTAATGGAAACAAATATGAAGGCCAAATGGACGAGGATTTTATGGCAAATAGCTCAGGTATATTTACTTACGCAAATGGAAAAATAATTAATTGTGAATGGACGAATGGCCAATTACGTAATAAAGATCAAAGCATTAATAATGATGAATATGCTGATATAGAATTAAATTCATATGGTAATTGTACTATTATTTAATTTTGAGGAAGAGGTGCAGTTTCAACCTAATGGGCTATTCATGATTTTTCCCAGCGTTAACTATTGGAGAATAATCCCTAATTAGCTTGACCATTAGTTTTTATACCAATTGTCAACTTATTTTATAAAAGCCACTGTTCTCGAAAATACACTCAAATCAGGAATATTTACCGCTATAAACACTTTACATAAATTTCATACAATTTAGTTCAAAAGATAACTTAATTTTTATAGAGGAATATACCATGATACGTAACACACAAACAGCAGAAAATAACCGTTATACAACCAGAAATAGTGAAATGCCAAAATCAAACCGTAGTAGGAGGAGGCAAAAAATAGATCAAACAAATACTTCCCCCCTATTTCACAGACAAGAAAAAAGTTCTTTCTCGACTATACTAGAACAAATTAATGATACTCCATTAACTCAGGAAGAGAAGGATAATTTAATCGGAGTTCTTTTAAAGAAAGAACCAGCTGACACACTAATTGATAATATAAAAATGCAAACTATTACAACTACGCCAGACCTCTATAGTATCCAATTTATAGTTGATTTTTTCGGTTCTGATAAAGTATCTCATGATTCAAAACTTAAGTTGATGAAAGCTTTAATAGAATACAGAGATACAAACACATCTTTCTTTTCTCTACTTTATTCGTCTAAGTTAAATGAGTTAAAGTCCCAAATAGAAACCATCTTCAAGGAGTTACAATACTTTGTCAATAAAAGTATAGTCCAGGACTTAGCAGACAATTTTGTTTCTAGGCTTAATTTTATTTTAGGTCTGCCACAACGCTGGCATGCTCTATATCCTTTTACCCGTGAACTTACTATCGAAGAGATCAAATTATTAAAAAATGCTGGGGTAAATTATAAATTAGATAAACTTAATGTGCACCTTATGGATGCAATCTGTCAAATGGATGGCCCTAATGACTGTATCAATATAGAATGTAAATACATCGTTACGAAAAATGCACAAGGTGGTGATATTGTACACTCCATATGGATAGATGCAGAAGTGGACTGTGATATAGACCCCCGTTTAAAAGTTACAAGACCGACAAAAACAGCAAAATTAATGGGAACATTTATGGATCACTTACGCCTGAAGAAAACAGAGTATATTTATTGCTTTATCCATACTAGACAAAAGTTTACCTTAAGAGTATTTCGTAATTGTGATACATTGATGCTCTCTGACTTTAATCAAGAAATGGAAGCAGAAAGAATGATTTGTTGTGGAGACCAATTTTTTGATAAACCTATTTATTTTGATATTCCATCAATACTAGTTCAAATAGATAGAAATGGCCATAATTTTGCTTATAGGCGATACCTAAATTCCTTAGAATACTTTGTATATCGTCCTGAGTAAATTACAACGTTGGTCTCTAAGGTAAAAACCCTCCATCTTACTTATTGCTGATTTCTCTATAACATCTAGGATTCATCTATGTAACCACTATACCTAGTATAAATAATGTAATAATACCTATATATGGTTTTAAGTAATAGATGATTCAAAATGGAAAATTATTCTTTGACAAAAATGGAGCGTTTAATTTTAGCTAATCAATATAAAATTTTAGACAAGATAGTTGCAGGAATAATTATGCTCAACTTGCAGAGCACCTAAGAGGTGGATACTCTTCTTTATACGAGCATATTTTTAAAATAACAGTCGAGAGCTTCTTAGCTGCCGTGCGAATAAAATGATACATCCATGGGAGAGCTTCCAGCTGCAGAGTAAAGATACCGGACAATGCCTGGTTTTTTTAAGGGGTTAAGCAAATAGATTTTGTAACATCTTATTTTTTAAGTACTAATTATTTTTAAAGGTAGCACAAAATTTAATAGCTCATTCATTCGGATCCTGCTGGCATATGTTTCTATAAACGCTTTCTTACTTGATAATAAATATTTTATTTAATAATCTGATAAATTTTAAAAATCTCTAAGATAAAAGCTAATATCACCATATTAAAAAGCCTTTATAAAACCAATAAAATTTGATACAAAGTTATTAGGTATACCTTTTTAACTGATTAAGTTAACATTATCTATAAGATAGAAAAATTAATATCATTAAAGATGGTTTAAAAAGGAATCATCATGTCAGCCATTTCTTTTCCACGAAATTCACAAAGCAAGTTACATAGTCAGTTATTGCAGCCTGGGCTGCACAATCAAGCTGGTGAACATTACTTAATGACTGAAGGCCAATATGATACGCAAGAAAAAAAGAATTCGCTTTTAATTCGAATGCTTAGCGTTAATCTAAGATATAAGAGCCCTAAAGATGTAAAGGAATTTTGCATTAATGAATTAAAGGCAATAAGCTGCATAATAGAAGCTTCAGGGAGTGAAGATTATGCACGCATAAATCTCAACAGATTTTATGCTGATCATGATAACCAAAATCTCACAAAGCAGAACCAGTCGCATATCAATGATCTTATTAATTTATTCAAGAATCGTAATACTGGATATTTCGGCCAACAAAATATCAATCGAGTAGCCGCAAAATATATAGAGACATTAAAGCAAGTATTAAATAACGACTTATCGCATTTCAGCAACCAGGAACTGCAGAACCTTAATAAAGTAGCGCAAGAAAGCAGTAAATGGTATAGGGGGAATTATATCCAAAATATAAAGGTAACCGAGTGTGAAGATAAATTTATTGTTCAATTAGGCCGTAAAGGCGGTACTATGGGGTTAGAAAATACTTTAGATTTAGCAAAATTAGATATCAAAATTATTCCTACCATTGAAGATAAAAATCACATAGGCACTTCAAATAATAGCCAAACGACTGTAAATGAGGTAAAACCTAAGACTTTGGAAGAGGCTTTAGCTCAAACTGAACATACGGACTATATAAAAGAAAGAATATTATTTGATTATAATCATCAATCTACGAGCTTAGAATTAGAAGGATGCGGCTTAAATGAAATCCCCAACCAAAATATATTATCTTTTTTCCCATTTTTAAAAGTACTTAACCTGGCTAAAAATAACATAAGCAAAGTTCCTGAAGATATTTTTATTAGCTTAGTCAACTTGGAAACACTCTGGTTAGATCATAATCAAATTAGAGAACTTCCTGAAAATGCATTTAATGGTTTAATTAACCTAAAAAAACTAGATTTATCCTATAATCAGATAAGACATAAACATGAAAATGCGTTTAATAGTTTAGCTAACTTGGAGATACTTAACCTGAATTACAATCTTTTAAGTAGTTTGGAACCCAATTTCTTTATTAACCTTAGCAAAATAAAAAGTATTAACTTAACCTTTAATCAAATTAAACAGATAAGTCAAGATGTTTTTAGTAATTTAGAAGAGCTTTTTGAAGTTAAAATGATAGATAATCAAATTGAGCTTCCCCGCCCAGCTAATTCACCTAAAAGTTTATTCTCTCGAATATTAGCAAATGACTCGCTAAGGGCTTATATTACGCTATCTAACCAGCATAATGCTGTATTACAGGTAATTCCAAAATGTATTTTAGAGTACTATATTAGATATAGTGCGAATAGAGATGAAGCTACAAGTATTAGTGAAGAATATTGTCTAAAGTTGTTGGTAAACAATCAACTGATGGAACCTGAGGCAATATCTTTACTTACGGACCGCATTTATTTCGGGAATTTTGATTTAAACCAAATAAATAAAAAGCTTGGATGGTATTGTAAATTATTTATAAAACGTGGCCTTAGCTTATTGCCATTTTTATTGCGTTATTATACTTGTTGGGGTGAACAGGAAATTATTGATAGCATTAATAGTTATCAATTAGTAACAGCACCAAACCGTACGTTTATTGAAGAGAAAGCAAAGGCTGAGTTATTAGCCAAATTAAGGAGTGTTAAACCTGAGATAAATGATAATGATTTTAATCCGGATTTAATTTTAGCGCAAATGCTGCCTTTACTAAAATATGGAATAGATAATTTAGTAGGGGAGCAGATAAAACTGGAAATAACTCGCATTTTTCAGAAATTAGAAATTGAAGATAAATTATCAAATATTAATTATCTGGAATCCCTGCTGCAAATAATACTCGTGATTGCAGATAATCAGAAAGAGCAGATAAGAAATTTTATAGCGCAGCAGGATAATTTAGACGAAGAAATAAGGAAATTGCTTGTGGATAATTTATGTGGAATTGACCCTATAAAAATCGAGCAAAATACCATATATGAATCTCTCGCACAAATCGGGATACCTGAAAGTTTAAATACACAAGTTTATGAAGTATTTAATGCCTATTATCCATGGGATAAAGCCGTAAATAAAATCAAAGATAATGAATTGCAAGAATTGTCGGTATTTGTTAGAAATAGCAGAGCTGCATTTATACATAATAAAGCTATCTATTCTCAATATATTTTAAACATATTACCTTATTTAAGCTTTAGAGATATACTCGCCTGTATAGACGATAACATTACTGAAAGCTGTAAAGATAAGCTTTCTTTAGTGATTAGCTACTGTAATATTTGTGGCTACAATGAAGCAGATGAGTCCGTTTTAGGTTTGCTGGTTGCCAACAGAAATGACGGCATTGTCTTGTTGGGGATTAAAGATCTACTTGACCTCAATCCACTTAATGGGGTTATTTTTGGAGTAGATAGTTTTAGGCTCATATCTATTGATAATACAACATTCAGAAGCGAGAATTTGACAAAACATAATCTTGAGCAAATAGAAGTTCCTCTTTATTTTAGAGAATTAATAAAACGTAATTTTTCAGCAGCTAACATTGTCGCCAGTGTGGTTTTTGAAGCAATAATCAAGAACAGTGAAGATAATGGCTTTACTTTAACTAGCGCCCAGAAACAGCAATTAGAAAGGATATGCTACCTATCCGCGCAAAAGCCCGCTCAGGATGTTTTTGTTCCATTAGAGTTTAAAAGAAATTTGCGGGAATCATTTCGTGATGAAAGTTTGCTTAATGGGGAATTAGGCGGAAAGCCAGCCGGTGAATTTAACCAATTAATGTTATATTTAAGTGGGGAGCTAGAAAAAATAGCTGATGACAAGCAAAAAATTAGACAATTTCCACAATTAGTAATAGAAAAAATGAAAAAACTTGATTTTTATAATGGCAGCAATGAGCTAATTGATGAGCTGCTAAAATCTATGGCTAAACTAGGAACTTCACAAAATAATATTACTCGCTATGAAGTTGCCTATCTTTTAGGCATGTTTTTCATAAATTTATCTAGCATATATGTTTTGGGCTATCATGATGAAATTACAAGAGTCAATACTTCATTTAATTATTTTAGATTAAAAGGCGGCTTATTATTAGCATTGTCAATAATTGATGAAACTAACAACTGGTCAGAACAAGAAAAACAAACCGTTTGCCGAGAACTTAGACAAATACTGCTCGATAATGAGTGCGCCGGACAACTTATTAATAAGCTTATGGGAAACGGAGCAGAACTTAGTAATATCCATGAAAGGATTAAGGCTATATTAAATATTAAAATCAATGAATAAATTACAAGTGAGTCTGTAATAATTTTAAGCTTTAGTTTAAGTTATATCTATAAATAATTACAGACTCGGTGTCACTCAATTATTAAATTTTAAAAACTCCCTGCTGCTTGTATATCCCCATTCTAATCGAGCACGGAGCATTCTTGTGTATTTATTGAAGAAGAAAGAAGATAAATCAGGGGTTATTTCTTTCCCTTCTAAAATATCTTTTATGCTAACATTTTTTATTGTTTTAGAGTCTATAAAATTAGAAATAAAACAAATCGGAAAATAACCATTGAAGAAATCGCCCTCCAGGATATCTCCATTAGGTAAAATAGCTCTACCTTTGCCATTTTCTAAATCGCTTTCCCATTGTCCTGCATATATTCTACCATCTGAATAGTAAAGTTTACCATAGCCGTGTTTTACGCCATTTATAAATTGTCCCTCATACTTTCCCTTATCAGGCCAGGTGAATACACCATGTCCATGAGGAAAGTTATTAACCCATGGTCCTTCATATATCCTACCATCATTATAGTAAAGTTTACCATAGCCATGTTTTAAGCCATCTTTAAACTCACCTACATATTTTCTGCCATCTGGCCAAGTGAACACCCCATGACCGCTGAGGATATTTCTGTTCCAGCTGCCGCTATATTTTGTACCATCAGTAAAATAACATACTCCGAATCCATGTGCATTATTATCCACAAACTCTCCTTTATACCTTTGCCCATTTGCGTCAATATATATACCTTCGCCACTTTTCAGGTTATTAGCCCATTGGCCAACATATTTAGATCCATTTTTATATTTGAAAATTCCATAACCATGCATTAAGCCCCTTTCAAATTCTCCAAAATATTTGCCATTATGATCTACTCTTTCTCTTAGATTATGATTTTCGAATTCGGTAGTATAAGTCTCCAAAACCCTGTGTTTATTTGTGGTTAGAATATCTAAAAGATTATCCACCTCTCTTTCTAACGGGGCACATCCTAATTCTCTTTCTAGTATTCCATTTTGCCAAAGTAATTGCTTTATAAATTCTCTATTAGCTAGTTCATCTGCTGCATCATAAATTGCAAAAAGGAATTCTTTTTGCTGTTTTCTACTTAAACAGCTCCACTTAAGAAATTTACCATGAGTATCTATTTGAATATCTTTTGAGTCTGTTAGATTTAGATCAGAGTTCAACCATACATTATTTTCTGTGACATCCTGATATTTCAAGTATAGGTTTTGTTCTATATTAATGCAAAATGCAAAACCAGGGTCAACTTTTACAGCTCTTGCAATTTTCCCCTCCTTGCTTTCTTCAATTACGAAGCCTAAATTATTTCCAGCTCCCATTATATCTATATCAAGAATTAATTTACCAATTGCTAAAACTTCTGGGGTTCCTTCATATCTCAGCACTTCATTCCCTACCTTAATTTTTTCGGGTAGCATTCCATAAGTTTTTAGATAATCCATAAACCACTCTTCTTTGCCGTTATGTATGACTTTTGCTTCCTTGATATCATGATAATTTTCAACAATTTTTGAAAGTATGTGCAATCCTTTAGTTAATTTCTCTTTTTCTGGACGATTTAAATTTATATTTGCCATAAATAGTTGAAGTAACAGATGATCTTTAGTATATTCATTAAGCCATGTAAGCTCAGCTAACTTTGTATTTGGCACAATACAGTTTGTGCTCCATAAACGATATAAAGTAGCAGCCGTATACTCAATGTACGCACCCATACGAGCTCTACGGCTCATCGTGGAAAATGATCTTGAAGCCGCTATTAGCGGTTGAATACAATGATCTGGAAAGCCCACTTTAGCCATCCATCGACTTTTCTTAGAGTTATTTGTTTGTGCATAAAACCCTGGGTAACTCCCATCTTTCTTTTTGGCTACAGCTATAAAATATTGATCATCAAATTTTGCACATTTTTTATCCCCAATCGGATTATATTTTCTTTGAAAGTAATTCAATGTATCTATGTTAGTATTCAATACGGACGTAAGCATTTATAAGCTCCTTTCATTTCAAATTTTAAATGATAAATTTTTATAATAAGCTGTGTTTTCCACTTGTATCTATGGCTTAAAATAACCGTGATATATATTTATTAAATTATCTAGATTAAATTTAATAGAACTAATTGTTTTAGATAAAAGATATAATTACAAATGGTTATATGCAATAATATCTTTATAGTGGAAATGTGGTCAACTTAAGGATTTTTCGGGAATTCTTAGCCAAATAATTGTTAATTAAAGGGTAGTTACAGCATAGATTTTAAGAAGCATATATGAAGATTAATTTATAAATTGCAAAAAGTATGACTAGAATGCATTTTAAACACGTTATCTGTGGCTATAAATATTTCAGGATATTGCGGAGGGGCCTCCTTCTTCCTGAGTGCGGAATAGAATACTGAGGCGCTTGAAGCTCGGCAAGAATTGCCTTTTAGGATAAAGACGCTAATTCTATTATTTGCGGATCTATAGCTAGTTTTCCTTTATTGATTTCGTCTAGAAAGTTAAAAATTCTGGAAATGAAAAAAATAATAGCTATTGCTAAAATTCTTTATAACGTAGCAATAACACTATTTCTTTAAATCAGTTATAGTAATATAATCAATGCAAAATAAATTCGAAAAAGTTAAAGATAATAGATACGAAATCTGGCATCTAAAATGCTAAAATTAGTAAAATTTAGATTTATTTAAGAGTTCCTGGTATGAATTTTAAATCTTCTGATATTGTCGTTATAGGCGAATCTAATGACATACTTAAAAGAGCATTAATTGTTTTAGATTCCGACTTAACTATAAAATATTTAAACTCATATGCACAGTGGCTACTAACTTATGGTAAAGAACAAGGTAATTGGGTTGGCCATAAGCTTCCTCATGTGTGTGAGATATTAGATATCCCCAGTCTAGTGGAGCCTGCTACGCTTGTGGCCTATAGAGGTCCTTTACCTTTCTACAGCTTTGTAAAAACCTGGAATCTAAATAAAGTAACTATTGATGGGGAGAACTGTTTTTTCCTAACTGATACTGACGTCACAAAAATAGAAACTCTATATGATTTGTTAAAAGAGAGATTAAAAAGATTTACCGGTCAAAATATAAATGTAAAAGATCAACGTAGCCTAATGTGGTATTTTGAAGAAGTATACCGCTGCCTAAAGCCAGTGATAACAACTACTCCAGGTTATGTATTCTGGAAAGATAGCAATTATAAATACGTGCTCTGTAATGAAAATTATGCAAAGCTGCTTGGCTGTAAAGATGTAAATGAAGTAATTGGTAAAACAGATTACGAATTAGGCCTGGATTATCAAACTGTAAATGTAATAAGGGAATTTGATAAAGCAATAATTGAATCTGGAAAGCAGGAAATTAATTCTGAACGAATTATCAGTTCTATCGACCATACAAAACCCGACTTCCCTATAACTCTAAGACCTTTACGCAATAGCAATGATAAGCTTATAGGTGTACTAGGGATAAGTTCTGAAAACAGACTTAAGACAGAACTTAGCTTGAAGCAGGAAAATAATTTTGATATTTTAGAAGATACTTTCCATCTGTTTATAGGTAGGGCAGATCCTAACAAATTATCTGAGAAACAATATGTTAGTGAACTTAGTTATTGTTTCAAGAGCATTATATCGCAGATGCCCGGTTATATCTACTTAAAAGATATAAATTTTAAATATGTTTTTTGTAATAATGCTGTAGCGGAGAGCCTGGGTTATAATTCTCCTTATGAAATTCAAGGAAAAACTGACTATGATTTTGGATGGAGCACTGATTTAGTAGATAAGTATAGAGAAATTGATGAGGAAATTGTTAAATCTGGCATACCGAAATTTGGAATTGAGGAAACTATTATCGTTCATAAAGGAAAAGAGCTTAATCTAATAGTTAATAAAATGCCATTATTTAGTAAATCAGGAGAAGTAATAGGTATAATTGGCGTTGATATTGATATAACAGACCGTAAAGAAGCTGAAATTTTAAGAATGGAAAACGAAGCTCAAAAATCTTACTCAGAGAAGCTTGCAAGTTTTAAATTAATTGCAGGACAAGTAGCTCACGATATACGTTCCCCTCTGTCTAGTTTAAAAATGCTGCTTAATTCCTGTGATAACCTTCCGGAGTCACAACGTCTAGCATTACAACATTCTATTACTAGTATAACGGATATCGCTAATAATTTATTGAATAGATTTACGCCAGAAGCTAGGGAACAGGAACAACAGCCAAAACAAATAATCCGTACAAATGTACTACTTTCAGCTGCTTTATTAGACATAATTTCAGAAAAGAAATACGAATATCAGTCATTAAACATTGACTTTGAATTTAATTGCGACAAAAATAGTTATTTCGGCTTTGCTAATCTGGATAATACTGCATTTAATCGTATGATTTCAAATCTTATCAATAATGCTGTAGATGCGTTTGAAGATAAAGATGGGAAAATAATAATCCACTTAGAGTCAGATGATAATTTATGTAAAGTTTGTATACAGGATTTTGGCAAAGGAATGCCAAAACAAGTAATTGATAAAATTCTTAATGAAGAATTAGTTACCAAAGATAAAAATGAAGGTCATGGACTTGGATTAACACAAGTTCGCGAAGCTTTGAAAGCCAATGATGGTCAAATATCAATTGAGTCAGAGCTCGAGATAGGTACAAAAATCACTTTAAGCTTTCCAAGAATCGAAGCTGGACGATGGTTTGCCAGCCAAATTAGACTTAAGAAAAATGATTCAGTTGTCATACTTGATGATGACCCGTCTATACATGGGGCATGGGCTGCCAGGTTCGCAAAAGAGCTCCCTGATGTAAAGCTAAAGCACTTTAGAATAGGTCAAGATGCTGTTGAATATTTAAATTCATTATCTGCAGCTGAGAAAAAACATATTCTTTTGCTCACTGATTATGAGCTATTAAAACAAAATATTAATGGACTAGAGGTGATTGAGCAAACTAAGATTAAGCGTTCAATTTTAGTAACCAGCCATTATATAAATAAACAAATACTTGAGGATGCAGCTAAAACCAATACTAGAATTTTACCAAAACTATTGGCTTCAGAAGTTTCAATTGAGGCGGATGAGGGTAAAGAAAAGTATAAAAGTGTCCGCAAAGTAGATCTGGTAATTCTGGATGACGATGAGAGATTAGTAAATGACCTGTTAACTTTGTTGTTACATGATAAGAAGGTTGATAAATATCATAATCCACAACAGCTATTTGATAAACTCTCTCAATATTCTAAAGATACGAAAATTTTAATTGATAATTATTTTCCTGCCACCAGTACTAATGGCCAAGAAATTGCAGAATACTTACATGCAAGAGGATTTAACAATTTATACTTATTTTCGGGTACAGATTTCAGCAAGCAGAAATTACCAAGGTATCTCCAAGCAATTTTGAAATCAGACATAGAGAAACTAAAAGGACTCGTGAACTAGCATAGCTAATATAGCAACCTGGCTATTATTACTCCTAAAGAATTACTTTTTCAGAGTTTATAAATAAAAGCATTCAAATGCTTAAAGATTAAAGTAATAGATATGAAGCTTAGTCATGTAAAGTAAAATTTAATTATTTGAGCTATTTATAAGGCACTATAATTCCTCTGTGATCTAATTCTTTTCCAACTGGTTTAATATCTTGTAAAAACACTTGGCATTTGATAAATTCGCCATCTGGTTCCAGAAAATTTAGGTATTCACTTACTGTTCCTATAAATGCTGTATTATCGGTAGAGTCAACTTTAGATAGCCATAAATCTACAACATACTGTGGGTCTGGTGCATTTTTCTTTTTTATGGCAACGAAAGCATGATCATGATCTTTGACATATAATTCTTTCTTTTGATCGTCTGAAAGACTATTATAAAAAGCTGGGTAATATTTTTGATCAAAACCTGGAGAGAGTCTTCTGGATTCCTTTAAACATACAACATATGCCATATAGTCAGAGTTTAGCAAATTGTGTGCATAGATTTTAGATAATGCCCAAAAAGCATATTCGCCGCAATTGAATACCTCTAGTTCGCGGAAACGTTGTAAGGTTTTTGGGTTGAGGTATTCTTCACCAGCAGCTTTAATGTTATTATGAAGCGTATTTAATTCATTTTTTGCATTTTCGGCAGTATCCTTGTCTCCTTTTAGCATATTATTATACCAAGTTACATTTGATACATAGCTAAATGAATTACGTAGTAAGTTAGACAGTTTATTATTATAATCTGGATCGTACTCTCTTGCTAACTTCAACTGCGAATTTAAATGGTCAGTAAGACGTGAAGCTTCTACGCCATTTAATTTATCGGCTGTAGTGCTTGTATATTTAGTTACGTCTTTATTTGAAACCGTGTCAGTTTGAATTATGCGTCGAATCGCTCTTGTAGGAACTTTATTAAAACATTCAAATTCAGCATCGCCACGCAGCCCTTCAATTTGAACGGAAGCTGTTGGGGTATTTTGAGCTAAAGGTGTTTGAGTATTTTGGCTCGTATTAGAAACTATCATGATAATTTTCCTTAAGATAAATGTAAATAATGAGGTTGCATACCTTAAAAAGAATTTTCTAAGGCATTTAGACTTAATGTATACCTTTAACTCTAAGAAATCAAAAAATATTTTATATTAATATTAACCTATAGTTTAAAGATTCATATAGGAATTGAAGCTTCTAAGTAATCGGTTCAATGTATACTAATACTAATACTAATACTAATAGATCCATAATTATTTCCTAGAATAGGCTTTTGTTGGTGATAGAAGGTTTTTTGAGAAATCTACGCCATTTTCTTGCAAATAATTGATGTAAGTTGTAAATTAAGTATTTGCAAGCAATGCCAGCTAATAGGATTGTTCCGGTCTAATCTGCATTATAAGCCAAAGATTACTGAATCAGAACTGGGAGAGGATGGCACATTGATTGGGTGGCAAAAGATAAGGGAAGTATTATCGGAAATGAGGTTAGAAGCAGTATATTCAAAAATAAACCTAAGTAAGAGTAACCATGAGCACAAAGTATACCCATACTTGCCGCATTATTTCCCCATTATTTGGGTAAACCAGGTCTGGTTAACTGACATAGCCTTATACGGCTAAAACATGGTTTTGTATTTCTGGTAACGATAATTGGCTGGTACAGTTGCTGGATATTAAGTTGAATAATCAACCACATTGGCCAGTAGATTCCTATGTAGAGAAGTTGCTGGAAGCATTAATTATCCAAAACTAGAGATCTCTAATACAGATCAGAGCTCAACTTTTACCGCCCAGATATTTATTGATGTTTTACACCATGAGTATTAAACCATAAATCTTGACGCTTATTAATTAAATTAATGATATCACAATAATTTTGATTACACTCTTGTGTAACAAATTCTTTTAACCATAAAGTTAACAACGCAGATTCTTGCTTAATCATCATTTTAATGTCATAGTTGCTATCGTAACTTTTGCTACGCTCACTGCCCTGATAATTATAAGAAAGTGGGACAAAGTCATTATATGTTTCATTCAAATTTCTAGAAATGCTTATAGCTCCCTTAGGAGACATAGGCATCATTAGCATTGGATAATTTTTGAACAAATATTTTATTTTACTTTTTTGTATTATCAAATTTTCTTCATCTTCACTTTCTATAGCTTTAATAAATTCCTGCATAATTCCTTTAAATTTTGACTTAAGATCGAGTTGAGTTGTTTTATCTTTAATATATTGCTGTAGAATATCGTCAAATTTTAAATCAATATATTGCTGTAGAATATCGTCAAACTTTAAATTAAGATTGTTTTCGCTTTTCAAAACATTGCTAAATGGCACTGTAAATGACATTGTAATTTCTTTTGGTTTTAACTCGGACTTTTCTTTAGTTGCTATAGCATTTATAAATGGCTTTATAAAAATTTTAAATTTTCCTATTTTCAGTGCATCTTGATTTGTTACTTCTTTAATAAATTCATCTTTAATTTTATTAAAACTCTTAGGATCACTACTTGTTTTTGCTTCATTATATTCTAATAGTGTAGCTTTGCCATTGTACCAATGATAAAATTCAGGTTTTTTATTTGTGAATACGCAAAAGACAATATCATCTATATTTTTAAGCTCAGCAGTTATTTCTTCTAATTTCGAGATGCCTTTGTAAAGCATGACCTTGTATTCAGTATTAAGTACATCTTTCCACGTAAGCTTTTCATCAATAATTAAATCTAACATCATATTGTGAAGAATTAATGATGCAGGATTACGCATAACTTCGCAACCAAATAACAAGAAAGTTAGTCCAGCAAGCTCTCTTTTTAAAGAATTCAAATCTCCTGCTGATAATTTTGTTGATTGCATAAGTTTGCCTTCATTTAATGGTAAATTTTCGCATTTCAATATCTCGCGAACCCAAATAGCAATCTGTGAATCAGTTATGATCCCTGAGGAACGATTTTTATAGATTTCTAAATTTAAATAGATATTTTGATATGAACCGTTATTATCTACCCAGTCTAATCGTCCCGGTTCATCAGATAAAATAAGTTTTTGTTGATATTGAATACGATTACTCTTTCCAAACTCCCAACGAGAATGCCATGTATCTTTAGTTTGGATAGTACTAAATCCCGCATTTCTTGTACTTAAAGCTAAATCTTTTTGTAATGGAACATTTATGTAATTTCTAATTTTCCGAATTTGGGACCTATTTGAAAGTCTTAAGTTAGCAAGAAATTCTATACTATTTTTAGCTTCAAAAGTATGCCATTCATCTAAAAAAGGTCTGTATTCTTCAGATATATTTTTCATTTTTTCTTGTAATACTACAAAAAATTTGGCTAAAAATAACTCACGAATATACTTCTTAAAAACAAAAGCATTATTTAGTGGAAGAACTTTTTTTATCTCTAACAGATAATCTATTTTATTTATCTCCTCAATCCCGGGAGGTACATCAGAAATTAACAATAATCCCAGTAAGTTAGATATTTTATCTTCTTGCTTATATATTTCTACTAAATTAGATAAAATATCGACTATAGGGTCATAAGCTTTACTCTTAATAGTATTTTCACTTAAATGTCTGTTACCCTTTAAGACTGTAATTTGTTCCTTAATATTTGATTTTAATGTTGAGCTCTCTTCTAAATTTATTGATTCTAAATCAAGCTTGCTAGACCAGTTATCTAAAAAATCTTTTTCTATAAAGATATCTCTATAGACTAAAAATAATAATCTTTGCACTTCTATATGAGTATTTTGTCTCCTCAAATTTCCTCTGTCATATTCTATGTCCTGCAAGTTATTAGTAGACTTGATGAAATTATCAATTAATTTATCTATAAATTGATTTAGTTCGATTTGTGAACTTTTGCGCAAATTAGTAATATTATCAGCATAAAGAATACGATTATCCTTACTAAGAGTATTCGCTAAGATGGTTTTATCTCCATCTAGTAATTCAAATTTTCGTCTTATATCTGAAGAATTAGTTAGAGTGGGATTAATAGTTCCATTTAAACATTTAATTGTTTCTGCTGTTATTTCTTTCAAAGAGGATTTAATAGCATTTAAATAATTTTCATCATTATTCTTTAGGTATCTTTGTTTTAGCTTATAAAATTTTTCATTAATCTCTTCTGAATTTAACATTGAAATAGCGTGTGAATGCAAGATGAAACTATAAATGATTTCTTTTTCTAAAATAAAGTTATCATGTTTTATATTTTTAAATGTCTCGCTTTCTTTAAATTCTGCTTGTGACTTTTCAAGATTATAAGATTCTACTATATCTTTAACAATTTCTTCATCCGTAGAATCATCTGAATGAATTACAAGTTTATTATCTTGAGGTAAAATTTTATTATTTTCATTTTGTTCTTCGCTTTCAGAATCAGTGATAGGAAGTGAAGAGTCTTTCTCATCATTTTTGCTATATAACTGGTGTTCTTCTGAAGCAAAATAAATTGATTTTTCTTCCTTACTCTTATTTTTAATTATATACTTATACTTATTTGCAGATTCGGATTTAAATTCTGCATCATTTAAACAAGAAGTGACAGCAACTCCTTTATGTTTATTTCGGAATAGGTTCAATACTTTTGTAACATTCTCGCAAGTGATGTTATTATGGTCTATTGAATAAAAACTTACCTTAGTAATTTTATTTTTATATATCTGAGAAGCAAACCCTGATATCGAAAATATCTTATTGTTATTAGTAGGTATAGTCATGACAACCCCAATTAATAAAAATTGTTAGAGAAACATTAGATTTTTAAACTTAGAACGATACATAGTAAAAGATTGTGTTTAATAAATATAAGCTTTATAATTCGTTATTTAAAAGTATTGTATAATTTTTAAGTTCTTGTATTATTATTTGATTATTTTCTGGATAAATTATCGTCTCATGGTCAGCATCGATAGGGTACACCATGATATTCCCAGAGTTATATACTTGCCAATGATTGTACTGATCATTAATTATCTTATATTCTTCTAATAGCCTGGCTGCTTTGAATAAAAGCAAATCCTGATTTATCTTACTTGGTGTATGATTAACTAAGAGCTTCATGCGTTGCCAGCATAAGTTTATTTCCTGGAGGGATAATTCTTTATTGTAATGTTTTATCGTTTGCTTGAATTCTAATTCATCATATTGTTTTTCAGAAAATACTGCCCAACTATCAATCAAAACTAGTAACTTTATCTTTTCACCCTGGTTAAGTAATAGATTTGCTACTTCATAAGCAACTGTACCGCCAAAGGAGTATCCGACCAGGATATAAGGTCCTTGCGGTTGAACCTGGCGAATTTGAGCCAAATAAGCTTCAGCAAATTCTAGAATAGAGTTAAATTCAAGTTTGCCAGTAATTATGCTAGGGTCTTGCAATCCATAGATTGATAAATCAGAATTGTAGTTTTCTACAAATGCTTTATAGCAAAAAATGTTTCCAGAAACCGGGTGAAATAGGAAGATATTTTGATTAGAATCCTGAGTCGTCTTTGGCTGGTAGAGCTGAATTAGGATATTATCATCTGTATTGTTTCCTATTTGTGAAGCTATGAATGCAGCCAGCTTTTGTAATGTTCTGGACTCGTAGAGTTGAGCAAGCGTGAGCTTGCAACTCCATTGATTATTGACAGACCTAAGAAGTTTAAGCGCTTTTAGCGAATGGCCGCCCAGCTCAAAAAAATCATCATCTGCACTAATCAGTTTAATACCAAGGATATCTTGCCAAATAGCAGCAATAGATTTTTCAATTTCGTTGCTTGGTGCGATAAAATTATCTCTTTCCAATTCGGCCGGTTCATCTGGCTGACTTGTATCCAGTCTATTTTCATAAGAGAAATTCTCGTCTTTTAGTGAATAAACTGCCGGGTCATAGCTTGAGATTATCACTTGCGGATAGAAGCTGTGCATTATCCGCATAAATAGTTCTTGTCCTTGCTGTGGCAGGATAGTGTTGCCTTTATCCATTAAGGTGATATCATCCGGCCGTTTAGTGTCTACTGCCATTCCAATTACTTCCCAGGTATTCCAGTTGATACTGGTTATGAATTTGGCATTAAATATACGGCTAACAGCAAATGCATCCAGGCAGGCATTAGCTCCACAATAATCCACCTGGCCAAGCTCACCTACAATTGCGCTTATTGAAGAACATAATGCGACGAAATCAAGCTGATAATTTTTTAAAGCGGTAGCTAAAGCATATGTACCCTGAATTTTGGCTGAAAATACTTGTGAAGCTTGTTCACGTGTTTTAAGCTGGGTAATGCCGCCTCCGGCTATTCCCGCAGCATGAATTAATCCGTTAATTCGGCCATATTTAGCTATAACTTTATCAATGATAAGCTGTATAGATGCCAGATTAGCAACGTCAGCTATTGCAAAGTCTAAAATAGCGCCTGATGATACTAACCTTTGAAGCATTTTAATTTTAGAATGAATCTTTTGCTGCGAATTATCCTTTAAGATATCCTCCCAAGTTGCCTGTTTTGGCATTTCGCGGCGTGATAAAAGAACAAAGACAGGATTTTTAACAGTCCTGGCTATCTTATCACATAATGTTAGACTAATCCCCCCTAAACCACCAGTTAAAAAGTAAACCCCGTTGTCTTTTAGGTGGTTCACTGGGCCGCTCTTAGTCAGCTTAGCATAGCCCGGCAACCATTGGTAACCATTTCTAAACGCAGTAATTGCGTCATTTTCCCATTCTTGAAGACATTGATTAACAACAACTGCCGGCAGATTATATATTTCATTTTCTTCTGGTAATATATCAATAAGCTGTACTTGAATTGCCGGGTATTCCCGGGGTATGACTCGGCAAATACCAGTAATACTGGCTTTAACCGGACATATTGCTTCTGATCCATTAACCCGCTGAGTTCCGCTAGCGACAATCGCAAATTTTAAGTTCTGCTCATTGCCAAATACTTCACTAAATGCTTGGATAATATACAAAGGACTATAAAAGCAAATATCTAATCCTGCTTCAATTTGACTATTTGTAAGTAAGGTATTATTGCTTACTCCGTATGATGCCAAATACAGAATTATTAGTGGTTTAGATAACTGCTTCTGAATTTTTTCGAAGAACGTAATATAGCTTTTCTTTCCATCAATAATGAATTTTTCGTCGAGGTTAAATGAAATGATCTCTGCTTGCTTTCCTCTCAAGATATCAATTAAACTGCCGTCTAAATTGTTATCTCCACTAAATACTATCCAACTATAATTTTCTATTGCTTCAGAAAGATTATTAAACAATTCATAGTTAATCTGACTAGTCCAGACTAGTTGATATAACCAGTTACTTATGTCTTGTTCCGGGGCTTTTATTAGATCGGCTTCTACCCAGTAACGTTTTTTTAAAAACCTATATGTAGGTAAAGGAGTATGGCTACGGTTTTCTTCTGCATATAGTGCCGGCCAGTTAATTCTTATATTGGTCGATTGCCATAATGTACCAAGCGCCGCAAGTAGACTATGTTCATCAGAGACAGCCATTTTATGATTGGCTAAGGTATTAATAACTATAAATTTGCTACCATTTTTCTTGAGTGTATCTTTTGTGAAAGCAGTTAAGGTCGCACCTGGGCCAATTTCAATAAAGCAGTTATAGCCGGCATTTGACAAGGTATTTATACCATCGCTAAATTTAACTGTCTGTCTTAAGTGTTTGCACCAGTACTTCGGGTTTACTGCATCTTCATCAGTTAACCAGGTACCGGTAAGGTTAGATATTATAGGGACTTGCGGTTTATTTAACTTTATGGTGTTAAACAAAGCTTCAAACTCATCTAATATACTATCCATTAAGTAGCTATGAAAGGCATGGCTGACATGCAATATCCTATATTCGAATAGGCCTTTGCTATCAAGAAGCTGGCATAATTTATCTATTGCTTCTTGGGAGCCAGAAGCAACACAGTTTTGGGGTGAGTTATGTAGTGCCAGATCTAGAGTAATGCCATTAGCTAACTCATGAAACTGCTCTAAACTGCATTCAATAGAGAGCATTTTGCCGGTAGTGGCGGTTGCCATTAATTTACCGCGGTTATATACTAGTTCAATTGCATTTTCTAAACTAAAGACCTCGGCTAAACAGGCTGCAACATATTCGCCAATGCTATGACCAATAAACGCGTCAGGATTAACTCCTAGGGAAATATATAGTTTTGCTAAGGAATATTCAACCATAAATAGTGCGATCTGTGTATATTGTGTATTATTAAGTGCGTTATCTGGATTATCCTTTATTAATGCAAGCACGTCCAGATTAAACCTATCTTTAGTAATTTCATTGCATTTGGCCAGGGTTGAAGCGAAAGACGGTATTAGTTCAGCTAATTGTAAACACATGTTGGGATATTGTGAGCCCTGTCCAGAAAACATGAAAACTAAGTTAGGTTTATTATTAGTTGGAGTAACTACTGACGTATTCTTGTTAAGGCTAGTGATTATTTCATCAACGCTGGAACCTATCGCGAATTTACGATGAATAAAGGTGTCCCTTCCGGTCTGAAGGGTATAAGCAATGTCAGATAGCAGATTTGGATCAGGCGTAGCCAGGTTAAGGTAGTTAACAAACTCTTTGACATTTTCTTCCAGAGAGCTTTTGTTCTTAGCTGACAAAATAAATAATTTTTGATTGAACCTTGTATTTGCTGGTTGTGCTTGACTATATTCTTCAAGTATCATGTGGGCATTTGTGCCGCCAATACCAAATGCACTTACGCCAGCAAAACGCTTTTCGCTAGTCTGCCAATCCTGTAACGTTGTATTAATGCGAAATGGACTATTATCAATATCAATTTCTGAGTTTGCTTTGGAGAAGTTAATAAGGGGAGGTAATTTCTTATAGTAAAGGCATAAGCAAGCCTTGATAAAACCAGCAATGCCGGCTGCAATATCGGTATGGCCAATATTAGCTTTTACTGAGCCTAGAGTGCAATAATTATTCTTTGCTGTATAGCATCTGTGCGCCTGGTTTAGCGCAGAAAACTCAATAACATCGCCTAAAGCAGTGGCGGTGCCATGCGTTTCAATGTATCCGACATCTTCTGCTGAAATATGGGCTTGAGTTAAAGCATCTTTAATGCAAGCGATCTGGCCATTAATGCCAGGGGCTGTATAACCAAGCTTGTCTTTTCCGTCATTATTAATGCCGGCACCTCGAATTACCGAATAAATCGTATCTCCATCCTTGATAGCATCAGATAATCGCTTTAAGACTACTATACCAGCGCCGTCAGAAAAGATAGTCCCTGAAGCATTGCTTGAAAATGGACTACACTTTCCGTCAGCCGACTCTATTCCACCTTCCTGATAATAGTAGCCATTGCGCTGGCTCACATCAATCGATACACAGCCCGCTAGAGCAATGTCGCTATAGCCTAAAGTAAGCTCTTGGCAAGCTTGTCCTATCGCTACCAACCCGGTTGAACAAGCAGTGTTAAGATTTATACTTTTACCTTGTAAGTTAAGCTGATAAGATACTTGAGTGCTTAGTGCTCCCATACCTGTAGAAAGCCTGGCTTGAAACCAATCATTTTGAGCGGCAAAACGATTGTTTTTAAGCAAATTCTCTTGTAAGTATGTGCTGTCTGCCTGTCCCGCAAAAATGCTAATTACTTTATTACTATTATTGGGAATATTCCCTGAATCCTCCAATGCTTGCCAGGCGCATTCTAAGAAAATCCTCTGTTGCGGGTCCATATTATTCGCATCTTCAGGGCTAATTCCAAAAAAATCTGCATCAAATTTGTCAATGTCTTTGATAATACCTTTGCGCGGAATAAATTTCCTCGAGTCGAGTGTACTGTTTTTGGCTTCTATATTAAAATCAGTTAGACATTCTATCCCTTCACACAGATTTTGCCAAAACTGCTGCCAGGTTTCCGCTTTAGGAAAGCGACAAGCAAAGCCAACTACTGCAATTTCCAATTGTTTTAACTGCTTATCCTTAATTACTGATCCCTCAATAATGCCTTGTACAAACTTTGCCAATTTATTTATTGTAGGATTCGCAATTATTTCCGCTATCAGTAACTTGCTGCCTAATGCTTGATTAATGGCAATGCATGCTTCTGCCAACTTTAATGAATTAGCTCCTAATTCGAAAAGGTTTTTATTAGGATCTATAACATCTTGATGCAATAATTTCTTCCATATTGATACCAGTTTGTCTATGATAGAATTATATTTTTGAGTAAGCATATCAACACTTTTACCCATTGGTTCGCACTGCATTTCTAAAAGAGCTTTCTTATCTACCTTGCCGATGCCAGTTAATGGTATCCTATTTATCCTGCAATATCTATTTGGAAGCATATAATCAGGCAAAAAAGCCTTCAAATAATTCCTGATTTCCTCGCTTGAAATACTGCTGTTTGATTCAGCTAATACAATATAAGCCGTAAGAAATTTATGATTATTTACAGCATTAACAAGTACTGTTGCAATATCAATAGCTGGATGCTCTATTAAGTATTTTTCCACCTCGCTAAGATGAACCCTGAATCCATTTATCTTAACTTGGTCATCAATACGCCCAATATAGAAGAAATTTTCATTTAGGGATTTTTTTACTAAGTCCCCAGTCCTGTATAAGCACTCAAATGGCGGTTGGCTATTGTAGGGATTTCTAATAAATTTGCTATTACCCTGAGCATCGTCGTTATAATAACCATTCGCTAAGTTTTTGCCGCTAATATATAATTCACCAACTTCATCTTCAGCTACTTCTCGCATATTTTCATCTAATATATATAATTGAACGTTTTGGATTGGCCTACCAATACTAGATAAGTAAATGTCATCATAGGTACTAGTGCTTTCGATGATGTTCCGGCATGTAACTGCCGTTGCTTCAGTTGGTCCGTAATTATTGACTAGCCTAACCGGTAAATTTAGCAACTTTCTATAGACTAAGAACTTATTAACTAAGTGGCAGTTAACCTGTTCTCCTCCAAAATGTATAAGCTTTACTGAGTCAACTGTATCCGGAAAAGTACTAATTAACTGATGAAAATAAGAGGTTGGAAAAACTATGGCATCTACTCTATTTTTTTTAAGCACAGTCTTTAATACTTGGGCATCCTGCTTGGCAGTATAAGGAACAATAACTAAAGTCTTGCCGGTTAATAAAGTTCCCCAGATTTCTAGGATGCTGGGGTCAAAAGCTAAATTATTAAATTGAGCAAAAACCTCTAGATTATCGTGGAGCCCATGCAAGCTTTCTACCAAATTGATAACTGAAGATTGTGATATTACTACCCCTTTGGGAGCGCCGGTTGAACCAGATGTATAGAAAATTGCAAGAGGTGTTTCACAATTATTTATTGCAACAAAATCAGAAGAATAGTTACCTAAAGATGAAAATATATCATTTGAGGCTATACATGCAAAATCAAAGTTATAGTTTGGGGAACTATCTGTAATTATTAATTTAGGCATTGTGTTTGTAAGAAAATTTTTGATTCTATTTTCAGGCAGCTGACTATCCAGCGTAATGTATGTGCCGCCAGCTTTATTAACTGCTAGTAGCCAAAGGACAACTTCTATGCTTGGTTTCATTAATAAAGCGATTATATTACCCTCGGATATATCATGCAACGCTAACCAATTTGCCAACTGATTAGTAATAGAGTTTACTTCTTTATAAGTTAGGCTATCATTACCATCACTAACTGCTATTTTATTCGACTTACCTTCTGCTTGCTGAATAAATAATCTTGCTATTGTCTGCCTGGTTTCTACCACTACCAATTTCCTATAATTAATATATACTTTAATAAATAATCTGCTTAAATACGTTACGTTTCTAATCGCTAACAAAGAGTTTAATTTTCAGGAAAACCTATCTTCTTAGGTTGAAAATAATAGATATGGAAATAATGAATTTACTAGCAGTAAATATAAAAGTTTTATACCGTTTAACATTACAGTCTTTATTTAAGTCGTCAGCAATTTGTTTTATTGAATAATTTTTTAATAAAGGTTAACATATTGATTGAAAATCTATAAGAGCGTTTTTTATATAAATATTTTTTATAAATTACTTATAGATAGCTATTATTTTCTGTATATGTAACATAGTCCTTGCAGAGTAGATTTTGATACTACAATTATCGTTCAACTATTAGATATTAATCTACGCATAAAAATATGAATATCATTGAATTAGTTAATTGTAGCAAAGCTTTGTAGTTTTCTGCTTGCCCCTTAATTAAATTACCCATTAATATCGGTTAAAAGGGGAGAATTTAGCAAATTTAACTATACCATCATGTCTTGCTTTATCGATATTAAAAGTAATACCAGCAAAAATTCGTAAAAGATGATATTAATTTAGCATTGTAGTTGTACAAGATTGCATTAAAAGATAAGATTAACTGTAGTAAATTATAATTTAATTTAGTATTTTAAATTGATTACACAAGTATAAATGGTTCTATTTATTTTTTTGCGAAAAACAAAGATTATAGCCTTTAAAAAAGAAGTATTATTCTTTATATACTAGAATGGCAATTATTGATATTGCTGCTTTAAAAGTGTGATTGAATGCTCGGAAGAGCGTTCTATTAAAAACATTTGTTCCTGAAAGCTAATTTATAGGGACCAAGAAAAATGTATTTTTATTAAATTCATTTAGGAGCTTAATAAAGAGAAACCGGGCAATGCCTGATTACTTCTCCACCGAAAAACTAAACAATAATGCGGTATCGTGGAGTACTTTCTATATGTGTTGTAAAGGATATGATGATAATCTTGTTATGCTTGAAAATCTTAACTTTGCTATTCTTGGTACATTAAAATATGGGTATTTTTGCCCACCCCCTGAAAGTATAAAATTTCAACTTCTACAATGTAGGTCTAATTTTGATTTTCTGATTTTCCAATCAGGCATATGCACTGAAAGGTAGTTATAAAATTTTTGGTTATGGTGGTAATGGATTAAATGTACTAATTCATGAAAAATTACATATTCAATTGCTAGAGGATGCTTTTTTATCAGGTCGAGATTTAAATTAATATAGGATTTTTTAGGGTTACATGAGCCCCAACGCGTTTTCATTTTACGGATTGAGACTTTAGCGATTTCTTTGTTTACTACTTTAATGTACTTTTTAATAATCTGATTAAAATGGTAAGCTGCTCTATCTTTATACCATGCCTCTATTAGCTGAAACTTTTTATTGTGATTAGCCTTATCTGTTAGATTAATATGTAGAAAACCACCGATTAACTTAATCGATTCATTACTTGATTCTGATACCTTTAGGCGATAGTTACGTCCTAAATATTCAAAATTTTCACCACTAACCAACTCTTTAGGTTCTAAAGTATTAAATTTCTTGAAATAGCTAAGTTGTTGTAAGATCCAATCATGACGTTTTTTTAGTACGTTGTCTATTTCAGCCTGCTTTATATCTACGGGTACAGTTAGTATAACCTCAAGCGTTGGTTTTACTTTAAGCGTAATTTTTTTAACTGGTTTATAAACAATCTGTATCTTATCCTGCATAGTTACTTATTCCAATTGAGCGAGCTTGAGTAATTATTTCAGTTGGTTTATCAAAGCGTATATTAAACTGCTTCTCTAACTCATAGAGAATGTCATCAATTGATTGATCAATCTGTTTCCTAACATCGCTATTATACTGCCAATCTGGTTTTTTTGAAACAACCTTAAAAATTTCATCAATTTTAAGGATTACTTTTATAAACTGTTCCTCTTGCAATGAACTCATGCTTTCTTGAAGATTATCGTACAGAGCTTTGGCACAAGCTTTCTCAGTTATTTCAGCAGGGTAGCGCGAATCTTCATCAATCTGCTTTGTGATTAGCATTGCTCGAATATCTTTAGCATGCTTGAGCTTATCTTCTTCACTTAGCCGACCTTCCCGGTACTCCTGAATAATTTGGTCAATTTTTTGTGAAAGTTTATCGTAAAAGCTTGGATTTTGTTCCCGACTTTCACGAATAACCTTTGCGGTAGCACTCAAAATGGTATCAGCTTTGGCATTATCACCCACCAGCCTTTCCAGCTCTTTGTCAAAGTCCTCTTCAAAAATATTAACTAATTTGGTTAATTGATTAACTTCATTAGCACTAATGAAAGTGTCAAGCAGTTTTTGCATTTCTTTTTCATACTTACCAAAATCAACCTCTTCATGATAGCGGATTTTAATTACCCGGCGAAGCTCACTATAAAATTTCATAACACGTTTATATTGCTCAATCTCTTGTTCGGTCAATATCTCATCACTCTTGTCGCTAGATAAGGTTAGCTTTAAAGCTCGCGCAAACTGTGAAAGTAAATCATAGAATCTTTTGCGCAAATCCTCATCGGCAAGAAATACTTGATAACTTTCCTGATCATTTTTATTAGGTACAGGTTTAAATAAGTCTTGTAAGTGTGAATAAAAGGTCTTGACTTTAGCAATTTCAGACTTAATATCAATAACTGCACCAGTTAGATCTTCTTCATCAAAGCCAGCTAACGCGCCATATGAGGTCAAAGCTTTATCAAGGTTGCCTAACAAACCACGATAATCAACAATAAATCCATATTCTTTACCATCATAAAGGCGATTAACTCGGGCAATAGCTTGTAGTAGATTATGCTCTTTGAGCTCTTTATCAATATATAGTACCGCAGCACGAGGCGCATCAAAGCCTGTTAATAGTTTATCAACCACAATCAGTAACTCGATTTCATCACCTTCAATAAATTTGTCTTTTACTGAATCTAAGAAGCATTCTTCATCACCATAGCGTCTTAATACTTTGGCCCAAGCCTCTGCAACGTAAAGTTTATTGTCTTCATCCACTTCCTCATGCCCTTCACGAGTATCTGAGGCTGAAATTACAAAAGCTGTTTTAATATTGCCATACATTTCAAATAGTTCATGGTATTTGATTGCTTCATATTTGCTGCTAGTGGCAAGGATTGCTTTAAAGCCTGTTCCCTGCAAATTTTTTGTGTAATGTTCATTTATATCTAAAGCAATCATTTCCAGTCGTCGTTCACTCGAAGCAACGCGGCTAAAGCGGGCCCATTTTTGTTTTAAATCCGCTTTTTGCTCAAAGTTTAAATCACGAGAGATCATTTCAAAACGACGATCTAAACCGGCCTTATCGCTAATCCACTGGTCAACCAAGCACCCCTCGTATAAAAGCGGTAATACAGCTTTATCTTTGACTGCTTGGTCAATTGTATAGCGATGAATCAAACCACCAAATTTGGCAATTGAACCTTTTTCTCTTTTTAGTAAAGGCGTTCCAGTAAATCCCAGGTAACAGGCGAGAGGAAATACTTTTTTCATCGCTTTATGCAAATCACCACCTTGGGTACGATGCGACTCATCAACTAAAACGAAGATATTGGGATCGCGAATATCGAACTTTTCATTTTGAACAGTTTCAAATTTATGAATAAGGGTAGTTATTACAGTTAAGCCGGATTGCAGCTTTTCTATCAGATCATGACCGCTACTAGCTCTACCAGCTTTTATTTCGCTATTCTGAAAAGTTGTATGAATTTGACTATCAAGATCTTTTCTATCGGTTACGACAATAATTCGTGAACCATTAATTTCTCTTTTGAGTAACTTGGTAAGCATTGCCATAGTTAATGATTTACCACTTCCTTGCGTATGCCAGATCAAACCACCGGCACGACTACCATCAGGAGCCAAAGCCTGAATTTTATTGAAAATTTCCTTAATTGCAAAATATTGCTGATATCTGGCGACCTTCTTTATCCGCTTATCAAATAAAATAAATGAATGCAAGAGTTCTAAAACTCTAAATTTATTAAATAAGCTAAAAATAGTGTGATCTAGTTTGCTGATAACACGATTAGAGACTAAATTAGTTAATTGTTCAATGTTATCTTCTTCCCAGACAGCATAAAATTTAGCAGGTGTTCCCGTAGTCGCATATTGCGGATTAAAATTATTCCCGGCTAAAGTTAGTTGGATATACTTAAATAAATGTGGTATTTCGTTAATTCCCTGATTACGAATCATTTGCGAAATGCCTTGCTCGGCATTGATACTCGATTTTTTGAGTTCGATTACCGCAATAGGAATACCATTGATAAATAACACTATATCAGGGCGGCGCGTTTTTTCAGTCTCGGTTGTCGTCTGTCGGCTAACAGTGTATTCTTCGGTAAAATGAAAAACATTATTTTCAAGATTATCAAAATCAATGTAACGTAAAGAAAAGCTTTTTTTCTCTCCATCCGCGAGCTCTTCGTCATAACTAGTCCCCAACATCAATTTATCACTGATTTTTTGATTAGCAACGTTTAAACCTTCATTAAGCGGTACATTTAACTCTTCAACTGCTCGTGAAATATTTTTAGGTGAGAACTTATACTCAACCCCTTTATATTCAAAAGAATTAATCTTCTGGAGCTGTGATAATAAAATATCCCTTAGTATTACTTCATGCAAGCGGTTATCACGTAAGGTAATATTATCTTCTCGGCTGATATACGTCCAGCCCATTGATTTTAGCAGCTTAATTGTATTATGTTGAATTACTGATTCATTAGTGTTTGGTGTCATTTTTTAACCTAAGATTTATTAGATTGTGTAGTTATCTTTATTTTTGATGTCTCAATTTTAGTTTTATCTAACCAAGCATACTGACTTATATCTCCCATTAAAGCATAAGAAGATTCGCCAAATGCTTGTTTTTCACCAATATTGACCCATACCACTGTCAGCTGTTTTTCTTCCAAAAATGTCAATAAATTCTCTTTTTTTATCAATAGACAACTATAGGAATCATTTTGAACGCTAGCATCAAAACAAATCAAATTGCCATCTGCATCAACTAATTCGCCATCTTGATTGCTAAAGGACATGTTTAATCCGTTATATAGTAGCTTACATGGTTTTAGAATATTTAACGTTTCTTCTTTAGAAAAATCAAATTCTTCTTCCCAAAAATAGTGTTCTGTTGTTAATATCACATCTCCTAAGTAACCTCTATCATCTAATGAATAACTATTTTCATCCCCGTAAAAATATTCATGTGCTGATGACCAATAAGACTCTCTGTAAAACATCTGAAAATTATGGTGTGTTTCAGGCATCCAGCGACCATAAAAATTTAGATTTTTTGCCCATTTCCTGAATTCGCTTAACTTTTTTTGGGGTATAAGATAACTTCTCAGTTGATACCATATACTTTTATGTTTAGTATGGTATTTCTCTTGACCCATGGGTACTTTTTCATGCCATTCTGGGTAACTTTCTAATACAATCCAGTCTGTACCATTACCATCTTGAGGTTGAATTAAATTTGATAAATCTGGAAGGTCTTCACTTGATTTTATCCAGTCATTTCCTTTCATATCCCACTTAGCGCCGCACTGAATACTCCACCACTGCTGAGATAAAGGAATTCCATCGGTTTTAGTCTTTCTGATTAATATGGTAGGGTCAATATCTCTTATATATGGTTCAAATGTTCCTATATACTTAGTTTCTGTTTTATTCTGACTGTAAAGGTTTTCATATATTTTACAATTATCTGCTACTCTAGCCATTACATCGTAGAATGCTATCCATTGATATTTTTTGCCTATTCTTTCAATTTTACAATCTAGTTGATAATATTTGTTCATTTTACCAATTTGCTCTTCAGCAGTACTTAACAATTCATAATTGTAGCCATACTCTTCAAAAATTTTAATTGCTGCATAGTTACTCAGCGCTTGCTCATCTTTTTTACAGTCAAAATCATATAAGGCAGAACCCAATATGTACCTGCCAAAATCTCCATAACCATATCCTTTTCTATCACCATTTTCAGTTGTCATCGAATAAATAATTCTCTTTTGAGAATAATTATCAACTTCTAAATATTTACTGATTTTTGAGTCATCTGAATAAGAGGCTATATTTGGCAAACTACTTTTATATGGTGGTTTGGTTTTATTTATATCTATTTGAGTCGAAAGTGGTAATTGTTTATAATAGGCATAATCAATTATACCTTTTGCGTAATCTCTCAAAAGAATATGAGGGTATACTTCTTCTACATTAAAAATATTCTCGTAAATAAATAAACATATATTTATGATACCATCTTTATTCTTAAAGTTACTTCTCAGTACACATCCATATGTTACCGCATAGAGGCGTTCTTTTATATATGGGTCATTAATTTCATTAAAGAAATTAAGTAATTTTAGTAATATTTCTTCACGATTAATTAATAACGTAATTAATGACTTCGTTGCTAAATCTCTAATTTTTCGATTTGTTGTGGCAAGTAACCATGTAAGCCCAATAACAGTAAGAAAAATAGACTCATCAGAAACGTATTTCTTATCCTCTTTGCTAAGGCTCCAATCAATAAGTCTTTGTATTGAATTATTAGCATTGCTATAGTTACAAGTAATTTCATTAATGATAAAATTCCACCAACTATCACGCTCATTCATTGAGCGCTCAAATAATAAATTATTTACAAAATATCCATTTAAAGGGTGACCCACTCGTGAAACTATAGTGTATAACTGCTTAATTAGCTCAACAAAGAAATATGTATTGTGAAGATTCCTATTAATATAGTCTATAGTATTTTGGTTGATACTGCTAAAATCACGCCAAGCTAGACTACTTATAAATGAATCATAAATAACACGATCATTTGCTAATTTTTCAGGTAAAAGTATACTAAACTCAGCACTTATTCTTTCGGGAATTTGTATTGACAAAGCCTCAATAATCCCCACATAATTCCATATGTTGAAATAACGGGATAGGAATGGACTATTATTAAAACTAAATATTGGATTGTTAGCATCAAAGTAATTATCCAATAAATACTTAACAACCAAGTGATCCCCAAACCTTTCATATGAAAAATATATTACCTCATCTTCTAATTTATAGTGATAGTTCTTTGATAATAACCCGACAGAAATGATCGCGTCAAGTAATCCTGGCTCTAAACGAAATCTGGCTGCAAGTTCTTCTACCTTTTCATACGCAGCCTCATATGTAATTAATTGATTCGCTATAGTTAGCCTAGAGACTATTTCAATAATTTTATAAATTATCTTTAAATCCCGAATATTTACCCATGTTGCTGATAGTTGGTACTCAATAGCACCTACGTAATGGGTAATAATGCTGCTAATGCCATTATATCCAGATGGTATTGTTGTTAAACCTCTTTTGTTTAATGACTCACAGAATAATTTTAAAAATAGTGGATTATTAAACTCTTGGTGCATTATTGGTATTGATGGTTGTTGTATCTTATAATATTCAAAAAATTTTTGAGTTGCATTATATTGATTATTGGCAAACCCATCATGTGTTATATGTATTGCTAGATTATTCTCGTATAGCTCATTAGGAATCATTAACTCGTGATATGATTCCCTAATGCTTAATATCAAACCTAAAGATCGGAATTTCTTGATCGAATTAATAAATCCAAATAAATGATCACTCCAAAACCAGCGTCCATTTCCTTCGTTTATGGCATCAATAACTAATAGTATTCGCTTCGGATTCCTACCGAATTCAGCTTTGGCATTAAGTGCAGATAAAAACTCATCTTCATTACAGTCTTGAATTCTTAAAAGATCATTGATTATCTGTGACCAAGGTGATTGATTAGTTTTGAAATGTTGCCCTAATAGTAAAATAGAAGGTAATTGATCTTTTTCACGTTTTCCAATTATATCCGCGAGAGTATGTGATTTACCAACTCCGGCACTACCACTTAATATCATAACTCCTGACTTAGCTAGAGACATTTCATCACTTTGTATAAAAGATTGAAATTCCGCTACTTGAGCTTTTAGTTTATTTAAACCATTGGACTCTTCTCTTATTTCATCTATTTTCTTTTTATAACTTATTTTTTCTTCATTTTGTTTATTTTCAAGATCTATTATTTTATTTTGAAGTGAAGTGGTTATTCCATATAACTTTGTTATAAGGTTTTTTATACTCTGTTCTAACAGAGAAGCTTCAATATCAGAGGTATCATTAAATTTTATGTTATTAAATTCTATTGAGATGCTTTGAATGAGGTGCTCGATGCTTGGTTCGCTGCGATATTGTGGTTTGACTCCTCTATATGCTAATAACAGTTCATGTAAATAACTTTCTGCTTGTTCTTGAAATTTATTCGTACGCCCTATAGCCTCAAAATATTTTACTAGATCTGAAACAACGTTTATTTTTGGAGTATATCTCGGACCAAGATTTATTATTGCCTCTTGATTTTTTTGGGAAATCCATTTATCTGAGAGCTCAAGTTCACCAAGAAAGAATTTTTTTAAGCCAGAGTTATAATCTTTTGTAAGTAAATCAATTAACTCAGAGCTACCCCAATATTCAAATTCTATTTTGGTAATACCTTTTGATGTGGCAAATTTCTTCCAATCTGTAACTTTTTCATCCCATTTATCTTTAAAGGATTTTTTGCCTATTCTAGCATCTGCTCTATCTATCGGAACTGCAATATAATATTTAACTAACTTTGGATGTTTTTCTATTGCAGTTTTTACGGATTTTTCAATTTGATTCCATTCAGATGTAGAAAATGAAGATGTAAAATATTTTGCCTGATAACCAATCTCATATCCATTCTCCAATGTATAATAACACTCAACCCCAGCATCTGGATTACCAACTTTTGTAAAGATAGCATGACTATATTGTTCATCCGTTCTGGCTAATTGGCAAATTAGCTCTTCAAACCCATTTTGTTGTGAATTATTGACACTAATAATGTTGTTCCAATTAAAATTTTGGCTCATGTTTCTACTTTATAAAGTGGTTATAAGATTTAATTTAGTCGACGAATTGCTTTGTCATAAGCATTATTCATTTCAGTAAGACCATCGTTAAAGAAAAACATAACATTATCGCTTAATATTTTACTTGCTTCATGACGTTTATTGCGACAATCATTAAATCTGTCCATGAACATTGTTGGGTCAATCTCTACCTCATTACCATCTGACCGTAGGCAATTTAATGATTCATAATAACTTTCCAGTTCTTTTACTTGTTGATCCCAAATGCAGTGCGTTGATAATGCTTGCTGAGATTCTAAAAATTTTTCCCAAAAAGATTGCATTGCGATAGCTATCTCAGTTGCCTCAAATTTACCAGCCCTAAGGTTCAAAGCTAATAATTTATTTTTTAGCTCAGAGTAGTTTGGAATGATATCTTCAATATTTTCATTAATGCTTTTCATTATTCCAAGATATTTGGGAAGAGGAAAACTATTTTGATATCTAGCCCATGTATCAAAAAAATCCTCCATGTGTTCCGTATATTGTTTAATTATTATTTGATGGGTTTGCTTTTGACTTACTTTATATGTGAAATATGCAAACATGCTTGCAGGAATTGCGACTAGTATTGTTGAATCAATAGCTTTTACAAAAGCAAAATTATAGAGTTTTGCAATAATCAATAAAAATGACACTGTAGCAAACGAGATAATAATTACATCTATTCCATCTTGAAGTGAAATTTTAGCTTTCATACTTTACTCTTACTTGACCGGTTAGAAGCTTTTGCATTAATGATTGTTTTTGGAGTTTTAGTTGGTCTAATATATTATTTTGTATAGTTATTCCATCGTCAAAACTAGTTAAAAAATCCGCAATTTTAGTTTGCTCTTCACGTTTTGGAACATTAACTATAATTGTTGATAAGTCAGAAGAGCTTATGGCTGGATAACTAGTTCCTGTACAACGCAGCATTACACTCTTAACGAAGTCATCCGTTAAAAGTAGCTGAAATATAAATTTATAAGAATGGCGTTCTTTTGCTCTTAATTGAGCATAGCCTGTTGAAGCCACATAATTATCTTCAGATATAATGTTAAATAATAGATTATTCCTCTGATATGGTCGTACCATCTGAAATAGTATGTCATTAGTAGATAAAATTCTTTGCGCCCTGCTTGGAGCATTATTTGAACTAATATAATCTAATTTCCCGACTCTGCCAGCATTTACACATTCTAAATCGATATAATAGAAATAATCTGGCAAACTCTCAGATTTAGGGTTAATCTCTATAATTGCATTTAAATGCATTTCTTTCCAAGCGGGGTAGTTGTTGCCTTTATCGTCTTTGAAGCGGATTTTTTGACTGAAAATCTGCTGCATGAGTCCTTTTTTGAAAACTTGATTTTGCTCAATTAGCTGCTCTTGTTTGGTAATCGCGTCATCCCATGTCGATAATATTTCCGCTATTTTCTCTTGTTCCTTAACTTTAGGAAGTGGAATAGGTATTGAGTTACAATTATCCTTATTCATGTAAGGAACTGCAGTTTTAGTTGCAACACTATCCATATATTTTTTTTGTGTACCCAATACATAATGTAAAAATTCTGTATTCACTTGTGCGCTTGGTATAAAAGCATGTAACTGTTGATTAATAACAATTTCTTTTTTGACAATAGATAATAAGCCAAGCTCTCCTACACATGACATTATTACAGAGTTTTTAGGAACAACCTTCGAACCTATTTTTTTTGCTTCTTCAATTGTGATGTATAAATTACTTTTAGTATCACAGATATATTTAGTTGTAATGTCAGGTGTTGTTACCCAAGGAATATTGCCGTTAAAATTTACAGGCTTATTTCTACCAGGAACAATACAGTCACAAACATCTCCAATTTTTACCACATCCCAATCTTCAGGAATAATACCTACCTTAGTTTGCTTATAACCATTTGGTATTTGCTTAGTCATTTTCCCCTACCTTTTGCACAAGTTTATCAAAATCCGATACATAGAGCTGATCTTGTTCAATCTTGTATTTTTCATATTCGCCAATTGCCAATTGCTCGGCAAGCTTAGCAGTGACTTTGCCTTTATCCTGAAGTATTTCTCTATCATTCATAGTCAAAAAGCCATGAAGCTTTTCTATCCAATCTTTTTGAGTCATGATTTTTTTGTTTTTTGCTTGAAACTCAGCAAAGTTTAAATACATTTCAACGATACGATTGTACATATCAAGCTCATCGGCACTAAGATAGTTTTTCGCGATAGTAACATCACTTTTACGAATAGCACAATGGGGCGAGTTTTTCCAGCTTGTAAGTCCCATATTAGGCTTTGTACTGTTGGCTCTTTGGTTGATAATCTCGGCAGCGGTGAGTCCGGTAATCGCATAGTGAAGTTTGTTTTGCACTGTCGCATAAAACTCTTTTGTTATTTCACTATTAGCATCATAGTCACTACTACACTGTGCATAGATATCGGTGATTTTTTGATAAAATCTTCGCTCACTAGCGCGGATGTCCCTTATTCGTTCTAGTTGCTCATCAAAATAATCCTTGCCAAATGGTTGATTTGGGTTTTTAAGCCTTTCATCATCCATCGCAAAACCTTTGATGATATACTCTTTAAGTATCTTGGTAGCCCAAATTCTAAAATGGGTAGCACTGGCACTATTAACTCGGTAGCCTATAGAAATGATAGCATCAAGATTATAGTGTTTTGTTTTATATTTCTTGCCATCCGTGGCAGTTGTCAAGAAATCCTTTACAACTGAATTTTCATCTAGTTCGCCACTTTCGAAGATGTTTTTCACATGCAAACTAATATTCTGCTTTGTGGTATCAAATAACTCCGCAATTTTTTGCTGCGAAAGCCAAATAGTCTCATTTTCCAGTAAAATTTCTACTTTTATATCTTTATTTGGTGTTTTATACAGAATGATTTCACTCATATTACAACCCCAATTCTTTGAGATACCCATTCATCTTGATTTTTATTTCGGCAAGCTCAGTTTCTAATCTAGCAATATTAGTTTTAGTTGCTTCCAAATCAATAGGCGCTTCTTCTTCAAAGGTATCTACATAGCGAGGAATATTCAAGTTATATTCATTTTCTTTAATTTCATCAAGTGTTGCAATGTGTGCATACTTTTCAACTTCCTGACGTTTATGGTAAGTTTCCAGTATTTTATTGATGTGTTCATCCGTTAGATTATTTTGATTCTTATTTTTTTCAAATTCACGGCTGGCATCGATAAATATTATATCCTTATGCGGGCGGTTTTTTTTGAAGACAAGAATACATGCCGGGATTCCAGTACCAAAGAATAAATTGGATGGCAAGCCAATAACTGCATCAAGTAAATTTTCATCAATCAGCTTTTGGCGAATTTTACCTTCACTAGAGCCACGGAATAAGACACCATGAGGCAAGACTACGCCCATACGCCCATTTTCATTTAAGCTTTGGATCATATGGATAACAAAAGCATAATCACCTTTACTTTTTGGTGGTATTGCATAATTGCTAAAACGTTTAAATGTATCGTTTTCCGCCGTATCTGCGCCCCATTTATCCAGACTAAAAGGAGGATTTGCCACGATTACATCAAATTTCATTAAATGATCATTTTCAAGATGTAATGGATTGCCAATCGTATCACCCCACGCAATTTTGGCATCATTTATCTCATGTAGATACATATTCATCCGGCATAGCGAATGAGTTTGCCCGTTACGTTCTTGTCCATAAATAGCAAAATTACTATTACCTACTTCTTTGGCTGCTTTAATCAGTAATGAACCAGACCCACAAGTCGGATCATAAATTCGTTCGCCTTCTTTAGCTGCTACCAATTTTGCCAGTAGTGTAGATACTTCGCTTGGAGTAAAGAACTCGCCACCTTTTTTACCTGCATCACTAGCAAAATGGGCAATCAGGTACTCGTAGCTGTTACCAATAATATCTACATTATCCAGTTGTGATGGGCGTAAATCTAATCTACTATCGCTAAAATCTTCAAGTAAGTTTTTTAATATTCTATTTCGTTCTTTGGTATCACCTAATATCTGGCGGCTATTAAAGTCGACATTTCTAAATATACCATCTAGTTTTTCAATGTTATCTTCTTCGATTCTAGCTAAGGCTTTGTTGATAATCTCTCCGAGATTGTCAGCCTCTTTATTTTTTAATAGATACTCAAAAGTACATGAATCATCGAGAATAAATTTTTCACGCTCTAGTGCACGGTTGATACGCTCTACATCACCATCATATTTAGCGCTGATTTGCTCGCACTTTTCTTTGTAAAAATCTGAAAGGTATTTGACAAATAGCATACTTAAAATATAATCTTTGTATTGAGAGCTATCCATTGTCCCGCGAAATGTGTCGCAGGCCTTCCATACTACATTATTTATGATTTCTTGAGTTGTTTTCATATTGAAATATCTCCGTTCTTTTTAATAAATGCTTCAAAAACTTCAGTTTTTAATTTATGCTTCTCGATTATTAGCTGTTGCAGGGTGTTGACTTCTTTATTCGCAGTATCTAAATAGTTAATTATCTTAGTTTGTTCTGCCAGGGGAGGTAAACTAATTTCCAGTTCGTATAAATCTGCAATTTTTATCATCTGAATTGATGTACCTTGAGTGTTTTTAATATATTGATTTTGTGCATGTTGCGAATTCAAAAAGTGTGTTAGATAAATACTATTTAAAATATTTGGATATATGTTGGTTATGATGGCCATCAATGATGGTACTATTAATCCAGCATTCCTGCTATTTATAAAGATGGCATTGTTCGGTGCGCGTAATCTAACAATTACATTATTTTCTTTGGTTAGATATTGTGAACCAATTTCAGACTCTGCTATAAAGTCTTCATTTAATAAATCATCAAATTTATTAATATCTGAAAAGGATTTCAACGTTAATGTTCTATAATTTATTCCTTTTTGGTTTAATGCTTTTGCTTTTTTCCGCTCTAATGGTAAACCAACTTTAATATCTACTAATTCTTTCAGTTTCATTTTTTACCTCACAGAAAGATTATATCATGTTTATTTTGTTATATAAGTAAATAATACATAAAAAATTTTAATAATTTATGGGTTTGTGGTAAGTTCGAGTATAACAAGAGATGTTTTATGTGATATAAACTAAGCTCTGGCATCGGCATGTTCTCGATTTTTGAAGCCAACTTGAACTATAATCTAAAATTACTAATGACTATATGTAAAATTCTTTTTAACTAAATTAAGTATTTCTGCTTCAAATAAAATTTACGCCGAATATTGTCCAATTATTGTTATTATAGTGCCGAATGTTATTCCAGTAATATTGATTTAGAAATAGAATTGTCCAATACTGTCCAAATTAAGTAGAAAAAATATTCTAACGAATCTTTTCTTTAGAACTACAATAAGTTCTACTATTTATAATAAATCTCTTTTCAAGATTGTATATAAGACTTGTAGTCTTAGCCCTCTCAATTTCTGATTTTTCTTTCAACACAGATTTATTATTTGTTATTATGGTAATGCTCTTCTTACCTCGTGTAATCCCCACATAAGCCTGATTAAAATCAACTCTCTTCTCCGTATCCGCATGGTAAATCACATGTTTTGCTGTTTGGCCCTGGCTTTTATAATCAGTCAGGGCATAGCCATGAGCGATGTAATTGTATTGACTGCTTGGGTTTATGGTTAATTCCTTGCCATTGTCCAGCTTGATGTGCATGCTTTTATCAGGCTTGATATTTTGAATTATGCCGGTTTGGCCGTTCTTGATTTTAAGGCTGCGGTCATTTTTCAGGAAGAGTATTTTGTCGCCTTCAGCAAAAGGTTTCGCTGATTGTGTGTAGACCTGAAGACTATCGCCATGCGTTTTTAAGTCTATCTTTATTGATTGGCCGGTTTTGGTTTTGACCATAAGCTCATGTTTTTGTTTATTGACAGCTATGATTTTAGCTTCAGCCCCGGATTTGCCAATTATTCCGGCTTTATTGGCAACGATAAGGTCACCTGGTGTATAGCTTTGGCCATAGTATTTTTCTTCACCATACAGGGCCTTATTTTCGCGGGTGATATATACCTGCTCTGTTTCGCTAATGAGGTTAATTATCTGTAACTGATTCCTTATCAATTGGTTTAATTTTTCCCGATCCTTATTGGCGGCGGTAACAATGATAGTCTCATGTGGGTTTTTTAGGTATTGTTGAGTAATTGTGGCTAGTCGTTTATTGTGGTCTTTAATTTCATGAATTCTGCCGCTATTATTTAATTGATTAAAGGCTTCGGCTAGTTTCTTTTCATTTAGTATATTTACAATTTCCTTATATTCCGGATCGGTTTGCCGCTGGACTTCCTTCATCCGAACCGTACTGATTACCTGTTTTTCCTGGAGGCTTGTAAAGATTTTGCCTTGGCCGATAGTCTGTAATTGTTTAGTGTCACCGATGAGTATTAGTTTGGTACTTTCATCACATTTGTTTAGTAAGGCTGTCATATCCTTGATTGACAGCATTGATGCTTCATCGACTACCACCAATGTATTAGTTAAATGTTCCTCACTGTTGATCAGGCTTGCCAGAGTCCTTGACTGGATTTGACTAGCCTCCTCAATTTCACTGGCAGCCTTGCCGGTAAAAGATAAACCAATTATTGGTTTTTGTTCTTTTTCGGCTATTGTCCTAACCGCATCCAGCATGGTAGTTTTACCGGTGCCGGCATCGCCCTGGATGGCAATAATCCTATCTGTTGAGTTTAGGATATGGATTACAGCTTCTTTCTGCCCGTTAGTCAGTTTAAAGCCATGTTCCAGTTCATAACGGATGATTTCTTTGTGGATTGAGTCTTTATCCAGTATTGGATTTAAAGTATTTTTACCATTCTGTACTTTTTCGACTATTCCGCGTTCCATTGCCGCAATTGCCGGGGTAGTGTATCTCTTTGGTTCCAATTCAATTAAATCTTTTAGTTTGCCGAGTTCCGTTTCCAGCTCATTAATCCGGAGTTTACCCAGGCTTAGTTTGCCGGCAATTCTCAGGATGTCTTCTTTGTTGATTACCGCTTCATGCTCAGTGGCAATAGTAATTGCCTGGCTCAGGAATTGCTGCTTTTCCGATTTAGTTAGTTCTTGTTCTCTTTCTTTTGTTGTATTATTAATTGCTGCAACTAACTCTTGTTTATTCATGTCCAAAGCTAACAACCTGCTATCCCAAGCTTTCCTGAGTTCATCTTTACTTGGCTCATCCTTGACCTTTCTGGTTTCAAGTGTTGCTTTTGCTTTTAATTCCGCATCGCTAATTTCAGGATATTGCTTTTTTAATTCTTGAAAGCGCTGGTTAACCTGTTCGCTGCGCTTAGAGAATTCCTGGATTAACTGATCCGGGATGTTTTTAATTTCAAACAAGCCTTTACTATCCGCATCAATTTGGTAGCCAAGTTCTTTTAAGTTGAGTGCTAATTCTGAACGGTAAAGCTGGCCCAGGAGCATTTTATATTGATAAATTTCCTGATAATCCATTGCCCGCATTGCTTTATTTTTCCTTTGGCTGAAATTCATTACCAGGCAATGGGTATGTAGTTGCGGATCCAGCTCACGGCTGCTTATATGGCGGAATTTGGCGGCCAGCATATTGCCGCTAAATTCACTTTTAACCTGCTGCTTTTTCTTAAGTCGGACATTGGTATAGTTTTTCTCAATATAGTCTAAAGCAGTATTAACCGCCTGGTCATGCGCAGCTAATACCCGCTTATCATCAAGTACCAAGCCGGCAATACTTACTGACTTTGGGGCGCTAAAAGTTAAATCAACCCCGGCGGTATGAATATGATCTTTGCCGCCGCTTTGGATAATGAACCTATCATTTGGGTCTTTACCGGCAATCAGACTTTGGAAATCCGCTTCTTTGATTGTGCCATTAAAACCTAAAGTTTGCGCCAGCTTGCCATGCCAATGCCCGCTATCCTGCAAATAGTAATCATCTGCCGTATAATAACTGCTGGCCTGTTTGCTATTTACCCGGGTTAAACTTAACATTAATAGATCCTTCCATCAAATTCCTGCTCAGCAATAAACCGACTAGTTAATTCCTTGCTTTCACAATTTTGTATACTAAATGGGGTAATATCAACTATATGCTCCAAGTCCAATTCCAGGCGTTGAATAAATGCCGCTGATAACTTGGCATAGGGTTTATATTTGAATTTACTCAAAGCAATACTCTGATGGCCAATACTGACAATAGCCTCAAGGTTAGCTAATGCCTGGATATCCTCAGGACTCACCAGGAATTCCTTGCGCCGCTGCTTGCTGGTACTAATCCGATCCTGGCTATTCATCGCCAACGATTGGCTCTCCATTGCTTCCCAATATTCAATTTCACCAATATCACAACTAAAGAATTTGGCGGTATCATGATCTTTGCAGTTAAAGATTATCCGGTTTGAGGCTGAATTTAAAATAGAAGTCCGGGTTTCTTTCTTGTATATCTTATCTATCTGGCCAATATCCTGAACGCCAATAAATACCGCACCGTCTTTCGATCTGGAGGCAGTCATCAAATTTTGAATGGTTGCCATATTCTGCAGCTGGCCAAATTCATCAAGAAAGAAGAATAGGCGATTATTTAAATCATCAGTTTGGGATAACAGTACATTACCCACAGTCTGGATAAACAGGGAGATTATCGGGTTTAAGGTATGCTGGAGTTTGGCATAATTGGTAATAAAGATCATGCCACTACTATTTTTATCTTCTACCCAGCTGGTTATCGAGAAATTGCCTTGCATTGGCGCCATATATTCAAATACTTTTACATACTGCATTAAATTAGACATGATAGAAGCAGCAGTTTTACTTGAGGTATCCTCAATATGTTTGGCTCCGCGTTCGCCGCCAATAGTCCTCCGTAACAGGTTATATAAATGATCATTGGGTAAAATTGAAGTTTCCCAGATATCGCGGTTGGTTGTTTTGCCATTGGCATAACAATAACGTAAAATACCAACCATTACATCACGCGCGGCATTATTCCAGAATGGATCAGTACCCGGTACTGCTTCAGGGATTAAAGCACCGGCAAAGCCTTCAATATCCATTACCGACTTACAGTCATTAAATAGGCACCAGCCCAGACTACGTGTATCCAAAGGATTAAACAGGATACCATCGTCCGGGTTATAAAACTTTTCAACATAATCACCTTTATAATCATGAATGATACATTTCTGCTTGCGCGCACGTACTTTCTCAATAATCTGGTTAAATGCATTAGTCTTACCCGAACCTGGTTTACCAACAATAAATGTTTGCTTGTTTTCTTCACTAACCGGCAATTTCACTTGGCCAAAGGGAATACTGTTCTTTAACCGTAACGGCCACAAAAGATCCAAACTGCTAATTTTATGGGTTGCCCGGTTTAGCTCAGAGGGTAAGATAGCTCTGGCGCCACGGATATATTCGACCTCTTCATCAGATTTACCGGTCCAAAACCAAACATAAATTAGTGCTACCGGAAACAATAGCCATAGCCAACAGCTGCCAAGGATAATAGATTTCTCTAAATCCCAGAATAGGCTAAATGTTTTATCTAATATACTACTAGCACTATCAAGTTCAAACGACAATACCAAGTCAAAAAATAGCCAAAGCCCACTAAAAAGTAGATGGTAACTTTGTAACCATACACTATGATTAAACCAGTAGTTATACAGAATAATCACTGCTAGCTGAAACAAGAATAAAACCACCAGCAACCTGATAAATAATTCAAAAAACATCCGTGCCTGCAACTGGAAATTGGCAAATTTGGCAACGATTTTACTCATGATTCGCCTCCTTTGCCAGTACCAAGAATACCATTCAGCATTAACAATAATTTCTCATCTTTGAGTTCGCCTTTAGCCTGTAAATCGATTACCAGCTTGCCGACCTTTTGCTGTTCCAGCAACTCCAGTTCCTTGGCTTTTTTGATTAACTCGTTTGCCTGTTTCAACAATAATTCTCTTTTGTTCATATTAAAATCCTTCAAATTAAATCCCTATTTGCTCCGCTTCCTTTTCGACTTGGGACAGTATTTCCTTATACTCTTCCAGGCGAAACAGGTTTGACCGTTTCAATTCATCCAGCGCAAAGCCGGCAAAGCTCGATGCCATGGTTGAACGGCGTAAAACCAACTTTAAAACCTCACCATGCTTTTTAATCTCCTCAAAAAGGATCTGCAAAGTTAGCTCGAGATTTACTACCTTTGCCATGATGTCCTGACAGTCAAACTTCTCGATTTTTTTCATAAACTGGTTAAATTCTTTGGTTGAATTATGCGAGCAGACCAGCTCATTTTTAATCGCATTTTTTATAAATGCAGTCTTACTCTGGCTTTTGGGTATTTGCTCAAGTAACCCCATCTCCAGGCGTAAAGTGACGTGCTTTGTTCTTTCTAATCTTTCCATGGCTAAACCTCGTAAAATCAATCAAAAATAATGTGTTACTGCGTTACACAAAACTAGAACTTGCTAAGCTGCTGTTTTATCTTGTATATTCCTTTTGGCGTGTTACTCGGTAACACTAGCCAAAAAATGTTTATCATTGCATAACAGCTGGTTATGCAATACACCCAACTACCTTGAGGTAGGTAGGTGTGAGAGAAAACAGGGAACCAGAACCTAGTTCCCTCAAGACGTTAATTCCCGGCAAAATCAATCGCTGAACTTGACTAATTTGCCGCCAAATAATTCATGATAAACCGCCAGTCTATTTGCTGGATCATTTCATCAGTCAGGTATTTAATGAATATTTTGCGTGGGTTATTCATTAATAGCCCGGCCCAATCAAAATGGTTAAACTTTTGTAAATACTTTTCTAAATCCGGTATTTCGCCAGTCTTGATATGGCGTAAGAAATGCTGTTCAATAACAAATCCTGGTTCATCAAAACTAGGTGGATTTGCTAATGTATATTTTTGTTTATTCATGAGAATACTCCTTATAGTTATTATTAAATTTTGTTTATAGAATTTGGTTAAATTTAGTTTAGCGACAGTGGTTGGTCAAGTAGGCAAATGCCTTTTAAAACCTCGTGCTGGTAGATGTAATCTTCCCAGCCGACATACGGCGAGCTGTGTTTGGATGCATGGTAATGGGCAGCTATGATTTTGCTTTCATCTGCAGATAACTTATTCCCGGTCTTGGGATTAAGTTTGCGCTGGTAGCAGGAACTTATGTAAGCTTGGAGTTGCTTTTTTTGCTCTGCGGTTTCGGGAATAATGTACTCAGGGGCAGCATATTTTGAGTCAGGTTTAATTACTTTGCCAGCTTTATTTCCGACAAAGAATTCTTTGATCGGTGACATGATTCCGGTATAGCCGTTGGCAATCGAGCGGTTTATCATGCTGGCGATGTCATAGCCTTCAAGTTTGTGTTTGGCTAATCCGGCAAGCGTTTGCTCAATTTCAATTGCAAGGATAAGTTTGCTAAACTTATGAAATTTATAATTAAACCACTGTGTAATTACAGTGGTTTCAGTTGCTGAAAATTGGTAGCCATGTTTAGCGCAAATTGCACTAACCCCCCAGTCGGCTTTTTCAGTTACGGTTTCTGGAGTAGGGGGACTATAGGGGGTATTATCTTTACTCTTTATCTCTCTACTCTTATTCTCTAGCGTAACATTTTTCGAACAATGTTCGCCGGCTGTTCGTACATTGTTCTTCACTGGCAATTTTGCCTGTGCTTTTTCAGCTGCCCGTTTTAGGCGCATCCGTTCTGCGTCAGCAGTTTCCGAGCCTACCAGCTTTTGAACTTCCTGCATGAACAAAGCGCCATCGTCAAGCAGGGTAATCAGGCCCAACTTAGCAAATGCGTCAATGGCAACCCTGACCGTATCAATGCTGGTTTGCGTAATTGAGGAGAGCATTTCGGGGGTGTAGGGGATAGTGTCCTTAAACAATAATTTACCATTATCATTTATCGATTTAAGCATCAGCTTTAAATAGAAAATGATGTAGTCTTTACCATTTGGCTGCGACTCGATTATCCTGATTTCATCACGGTTAAAAAAATCTTGATGAAGTTTGAGCCAAAAATACCTTTTTGGTTGCTTTGCTGTGTTTTGTGAATTTTGAGACATGATTATTCATCCTTGTAAGATTGATTAAAGGGTGAATATGTAAGCTTTTAGTTGGAATGTGGTAGTTGACTGTTTGGCCTAAAGGATTAAACCTTTAAGCCAGTACAATATGTTACAATAAGAAGATAAGCTTTCTTTTAAACTAAATTCTGGTGACCAAATTGGTGACCAAATCATAGTAAATAATATGTAGATTTATGTATATATTTAAGTTGTCATCTAATGTTATATCTTTATAAAAATTAAATATATCAAGAGGTTACCGTGTTTTTTAAAATTGGGAGCCACTGAGTTATTAGGGTTCAAGTCCCACTTCCGGCACCAAAATCATATAATAAAATCAAGATGTTGCGGTTAAATTATAAATTTGCGGTGGCTATCTGGTGACTAACTTTAATGCTCCCTTTTAACTAATACTCATCAATAATAATCGTTTGGAATAAATTTACCATAATTCGAATCATAATTACAGTATTTGCAAGTCTCATCTATGTGGCAGTCCAAGCAATTTTTTTGCGATTTGTTAATTCATTGTCTTATTTCAAGTTCTGCTTCACAGGTGGACTCGCAAATTTGGCAAATTATTTTTAATTTGTAGCAAAGCCAATTTTAGATGTTCTGCTTATTTCAAATTAGGTAAGGATTCTTTGAATTTGATTATTTATAATTTGAAAATCATTATAGTTTTCGACTTCTTCTAGCCGTATTATTAGTTCAGTAAATGTTTTAAATAGTTCTGAGCTTGGTGAAACGAGTTTTAGAAATTTTGGGAAATACTCTTGTTTTATAGTATTGGCAATTTGTTCCTTAAGTGCCGCCAACTCTAATACATTTTTAAGGTAAGTAAAGTCTCCATTATTAATAAAAAATTGGTTTTCTTTGCGGTTGAAAAAGCCCTGAATTAATGAAAAATTTCTCTGAAAAAAATCAACCAGAACTAGCTTTCCAAAGTTTTGCCTCATTTTTAATACTATTTCAATACTATGTAGGATTTCGATGATATGGTTATGATCATCAGAGAGACTATTAGAAAGGCAAAATGCTCTTAACTTAGTTAAACTGGTGCGGAAAGAAATAATCTCTGCACAGCATAAACAAATAAACTCATCGTTATTATTATTTATCAAAAATTGTAATTCATTATTATTTAGTCTAACTAATACCTCATATATATCTTTACCTATATATTTAAAGCTCTCGTTTTGAAGGTGATTTATTAAACGATCATTAACATTTTGCTCGATTAAAACTATGTTTTTTTGAATTTTATCAAAGTCAAGTGTTTTAAAGCCCTTGACTCCTAAATTAATTACACAATTATGGTATTTCATTAATTGATACATATTATAATTGTATAGAGTGTACGAGTCAAACTTTGCGAAGAAATTTTGTGCAACCCGATTGAACTGGCTATTACCGTAGATAACATAATTACTCTGTAGCTTTGTTTTAATTTTTTCTGTATCATCCAATAGAAAAACCATGGAGTTTCTCTCATTAAACTCATCGCCAAAATATTGAAAAGGTGTATTATTGGTAAAACCACCGTCTTTAAATGCTAATACCTTATCATCTATAGCTATCTCCTGAGCTGAAAATTTGATTCCCGCTAACTTATCTATGAAAGGTAGAGTTAAGGCACTCGAGGCTATCACAGCAGAAATGATGCAAGTTTCAGGGGTGTGGTAATTTGAGAAAATAGTTTCTTTACCGCTAGTTACTTCGGTAGCAATAATGTAAAGTTCTTTATATTTAGAGGGGAAATAACGATTAAATATAGTTAAGATCTTAAAAGGAATATAAAATGAATCAATACTAACTTCTTGAATGTCGGCACAGTAAGAAGTAATTGAGCAAAAGTCATCAATTAATTGCTTGTGGCTTGCTGCCCGATCAATCCTTTCTTTCAAATAATTTCTCAGTAATAAACTTATCTCGCGAATATGATTAATTGTAAGCTTCTTTATAGTGTATTTTAAGATATCACTATCTTTTATCTTTGAAAAATCAATTATCTCTATAATACCCGAATATAACTTGAGTGGGTCAAAATGAATTGCAACCATGAAGCTGATAATGCTACCAGCAGAAGTACCTGCTACCTTTTCTACTGCATCAAGCATATTGGCTTTAAATAGGTATTTGATTAATGGTGCGTAAGAGAGCAGCTTTGCACCTCCGCCAGAAAAACATAAAAACCGTTTTTTTGTGTACTTGACTTCGAGAAGCCAGCTTGTTTGAGATTGATCGATCTTCTTTAATTTAATTTGTTGCTCAAATCGGATAATTGGCGAAATTGAATTTTTCTGATGTGTTTTGACAATTGGATGGAAAATCTTTTTCCCCAGATAGGAAATATCGTCTTCATATATTACTAGTGCCTGTTCGGAACCATTAGCAAAAACATGATAATTGCTATCCTTCTCATATTTATAATAAGAGTGAGATTTCAGGAAAATATGAATTTCTTCTAAGCTGAACCAATAATTTTTACTATTTATTTGATTTTGAAAATGGGCGATTGCTTGTGCCACAGGGTTTTTATCTTTAGTTAATTTATCTAAAAAAAGTAATTCCTGTTTCAATAGATTAAGGATAATAATATTATATATATCCGGATTTTTGCTTATAGAATTTTGGATGCCTCCATTAAATTTTACTGAGTTTGCCAGATGAGTTAAAGAAAGCATCCGCAGTGCTTCGATAATTTTAATCTCAAAATCATCTCCGAATATTTTCCTTAAACTTAATAGCTTATTCTCAAATTGCTGTTCCGAAGGTTGTTGTGTTGAAAGCTCTATAATAATAGTAGCTTCGTGGACCAGATTTAAGCGGTTTATAACCACATTGCAAAAAGAGGCGCGATTAACTTCTAAGCCTAGTATTTGCAAGCTAGTTATTGCCGATGAACTAGAGGGGCTAATTTTATATAATTCTCCATATTCTTTATCGTTCCGTTCATCGATTATCTTGGATGTTGCTAGATTTTTTGGTATTAATTTACTGTAACTTAATGGATGCATAAATAATCCTGCTAGTGATATAAACTTAAAATTCTATTTTAGCTCCAAGCCGTTACAGAATATTTCCTAAAATGGGCAGATAATAATTATTACTGCTTCACTTACCATTATGCAAAACTCGTGACGGCGTGCCTGCCAAAAATGCAGATTTAGTTCTGGCTGGGGATTTCTTATAATTCGATGATTAAATAAATATAACTTAAAAACAATATTATTCGAAAGTATCCTAAATATGAATCAAGCTTTGACCAGAACCAATATACCTATACTATCTCAAGGAAAATTTGTTAACAATAAAATACCAGACAAAGCAAAGAGCAAACAGTTTGTCCTTGATGTAGCTAACAAGCTAACTGAAACAGATCAAAAAGCTAAATTCATTAACCTATTGAAGGAGGTAAGTATTGGAACCAGACAGGCTAGTCCTGGGTGTATAACAGAAGAATATGTTACGGCGCAACTTAATTCGATTCTGGGACAAGGCACTGGTAATCAGGAGAATGTAGATATAGATAAACTTGTTGTCATATTTTAAATGTTGCACGGATCGTTAGCCCCAGAGCTGCCGGTTTTAAAGAATATTTCTTGGGCCATTATACGGTGTCTGGTACTGTAAAAGATATAATAACTCAGATAACAAAATCAACAGGGGTTACAGGTACAGAAATAGATTCTTCAGAAGCCTGTACTCAAATGCTAAAGTCTAGAATCAGTTATCAAAAAAATATGGTTGCCCGACAGAAGTTCAGCGAAATTTCAAGGAATGTTATTACAGCAGCTCTTGCGTCGCTTCTCCAATTGCCGAATATTCAAAAAGCTGGTGATAATTTAAATTCATTATTAAACCAGCCAATTGTTGGGGGGGTAAAGGCAAGTGTGAGTGATAAAAGTTTTCTTACGCCAGAAGCTGTTAGGATTACTAATGATATACGCTCTAAGGTAACTAGTATAGGAACGCACTTTATTTGTGACAATAATGGCAAGACAGCCGATATTATTTTTATACTACTACAAAACGGCTATCTGCAAGCGCCCAGCAATGAAGTTCAACAAGCGCTTTCTGAGTGTTTAAGCTATGAGGCAGTATTGTCATGTGTGGGATGGCCTAAGAGAAACCAAGAAATGGACGAAAGTGACACATATTTAGTAAATAATGCTGAGAAATATTACAAAAATCTAAAAACAGTTATTGACGGACTACGATTTGTTGCGGCAGAAAATCGTGCTAATTTACGACCAATAGTTAATTTGGGCGACTTCTTTGATGATCTGGTAGATGCGTGGATGGGTGACAGAAGCAACTCAGAGCTGAAACTTAGGCTTACAGAGCTTAAAACCAGTTTTCTAAGTAAAATGAATGCTGAGAAAATAGTTAATACAACTCCCTATGTACAAAATGGGATGATCACCCTAATCAGGGGCAACCATGAGAATAAGCAACGTATCATTATGGACGAAAATCAAGAGGTAATTAGAGCTAGGAATCAAATTGTTAACACAACTATGCGTCATTATTGTATAGACAACCGCGACAAGCTGCTTGAATTTTTCATTAGTCATATACCGCCTACAATTGAAGGTGAATTATTAATTATCAATGGCTCGTTAGATCGCAATTCTCAATCTTTAAGAATTGACCTTAATACATTCAATAACCGTGAAGAAATATGGAAAGAGCTTGATAAGCAGTTTGCGAATGGTGGTGGCTATTTTGACTCAGATATAGATGGGCAGACCTTCCCTAGGCATTCAGAAATACAAGATACTGTAAATGCTATTAGCTCTGGTGATTCAGCCTTGAGTTATCAAAAAAATAGTCATAAAACTCTGGTATTTGCCCATGGCCATTATTCAACTCACGCTGATGGCCTCGTGGAACATGGGGAAGAGTTTGTTACTCCTCAGGGATACCATATGGGAGGTGTTAAAAACACTGAAAAATGCGCAAGGCTCAACCTTAATTCATATTCAGCCACTCTCGGAGATAGTAAACTGGGAGGTTGTATTTTGAACCCAGCTAAAAAAATTACGGACTCTGCAGAAAAGATTATTCGTGCATAAGCCTAAGGCTAAAGGTTCTGTTGCTTATGGTTGAAAGTAGTAGTCAGACAAGCTAATAAAAGAAGGTAACTAATGTCGATTATAATTACAGCTAATCGTTCGAAGCGCATTGATAGCGCTATAAATAATCATCTAAGCGGAAAGCTATCTTATGCGGAAGCATTTACTGCTGCCAAAGGTGAAGGCTTGCTTGGCTACTTGCGCAACTATAAAAATGAACAGAAACATTCTGCGGTAGAAAAACAATTCTTAGAAGTATTAGAGAAGAAACAGGTTAATACTGCACTAGCAGGCATAAGTAAGCTAAATCAAATTACCGAAGATCGCACTGATGAAGAGATCCATATTGCTTATCAGTGCACATTTAGTTGTGTGAATTTTGAAAATTCAAACATAAAAGTATCTCTAGCTGATCTTCATGTAAACTCTAATAATAATCTAGAAATAACAATTACTAGCCACAATAAAGCAACGAATATAGATACCACTACAAGGCAGACTATCTCTGTTCTAAATGAGCAGACTCGGCATAGAATATTAGCTGAGTATAAGATATTCAAGCATAGGCAATTTGGGGCAGGAGAGCTTGATGTTCAAAACGCGCCAGAGGCTGATAGATTAATAAATGAATATAAAGAGAATCAAACAAAATATCTATATGATGCAATTTGTTTTTCTGGAGGAGGGGCAAAAGGAATTGCTTATTCCGGCGTATTGGAGGCCTTAGGTGAATACCGGCTAAAGCATGTAAAATCAGTATCTGGTGCTTCAGCAGGGGCAATCACTGCAGCAATGGTTGCAGCGGGAATAAAACCTTATGAATTGACTGAGTTTATAGGCACTAAAAATCTTAAACTAGACCAAACAAAGTTAAGACAACTAATCAAAGACCAACTACGGGCTATTATTGCTAAACGCTTAGCTGAATATCAAACTATTAATACTAGCTCTTTAAGCGAAGAACAGTATAAATTAATTGCTGCTTATAGCAGCAGTTCAGTAGTTAAGAATGATATAACGTTCAATGATTTAAATCAGTTAGTACAAAAATTTCCTCTATTAGGGTTCAAAAACTTATTTATAAATGCACATCTGGTACATAGCAGCCCTCCAAAAGAGATTGAATTATCTCATAAGGATTGCCCAGATATGCCAATATCTTTGGCCGCAGTGTCATCAGCTGCATTACCTATATTCTTTGAACCAATAAATGCTACTGAGTTTTTTTCGCCTCCTAGTAAGGAAAAATTAGGCATTAAGATGGAGTCGGTCTATTTAAATGATGGCGGTATTATCAGCAATATTCCTTATAAATATTTGTTAGATTCATCTTGTACTAATCAATTGATCATTGCCTTTGAAGAAAATAAGTCATTGTATAATAGAAGCCTATCGACTTCTGAGAAAATAAAAAATTATCTAGCTAAAGCTCCAGTATATATTTATCGAAGAGCGGACATCTATGAGTTAGAAAAAAAAGTGCAAGAACCTTTCTATCTCAATACTCAAGCCATCAAAACAACATCATTTAAGCAAGCGGCAAAACAATTTGTAGTTTTAAATCATAGTATTAAGGAAGATTTCATAAAATATGATATTAAAAAACAGCAAACAGTAAACGGTAAAACACCTATAACTAACAAAGCTCGTGATAAAACAATATTGAGTCAACTAAAATTTAGAATATACCCAATGTATTATAATGGCAGCCCATATCAAAAAAAAGTATTGGAATCAATATATCAGGATGGCAAAAAGTATTTTGAATATTTAAATGAGGAAACTGATCCCGTTAATTTTAATAAATGTTATGAGCAGTTCAATGTAGCTGTGGATAAGCTGCTTAAAGATCCTGAATTCAGATATAACTTTTTTTTAGCGAGGGTATAACCTTTAATTAAAGCATAACGTGCTGAATCTTGAGCAGATTCAGCGCCACAGCATCTTATCTTATATGGCGCGTGATATATTCAAAAAATGCAGGTTCTCAGAATTAGTTGATATACATATAATTATGGCTATAACTGCCATTTAAGGGAATAATCATGTTATTAATATCAATTACAACAAATATACTTAAATATAAAACTTCAAATCGATTTATTAATGTAGCATATAGCAAGAAATTTCTGGCTATGCTATTTATTATTTTTGGTCTTCTTTATTCGATTAAGGCCTCTGCAAGTACCTCAGTAAATACTATGCAGGCATATAATAATTATCTGTATTTGGGGCTTAGTAACGGAGAGTTAATAAAGTGTACCACGGATAATAGTTCGCCATGCCAGCGAATTGACTCATTAAGCAATGGGATAAAATCCATAATCCTGGCAAATGGTTATGTTTATGCAGGGCTTAATTTCGGGAAAATAATGCAATGTAGCCGAGATAAAGCTGACAGTTGTACTACTTTTGCCTCTGTAGGGAGCAGCATAGTATCACTAGTTTCTGATTACTATATTTATGCTGCGCTCCCGCTAGGGCAAATAAAAAAATGTGATCCGTTAAAAACTAATTCGTGTGAGTCTCTAGTAGAAGCTTCGCCTGGTTCCAACTATTTATATTCAATGACTATGGGCGATAAGTCTTTATATACTAGTATTACTAGTTATTCACCAGCCAAAAATACATTAAACTTATGTGATTCATTTAGGAAAAATTACTGTGCTACCCTTGATTATTTTTATAATCCATTATATGATAATATAGCAGCGAGTACATTAGTCTATTATAATTATAATGGCAATAAATACCTTTATGCTGCCCTTTCAGACGGTAAAGTACAAAAATGTGATCCGGACAACGCAAATTCGTGTACGACAGTTGTGGATCTGGGTAGCAATGCCTATTTAAATACTGTGGCTATAGCGGGTAATTACGCTTATGCACCATTGTCAAGCGGAGTAAAAAAATGTGATACCGCAAAAACCGATTCATGCAAGCTGATAAGCTACAATTTTGGTAACGAGATAATCATTTCTTCAATGGTATACCAGAATTACCTCTACTTGGGTGGGGATGGTGGCAATTTATATAAATGTAGCCTGGATGAAGCCAGTAAAAGCCCATGTGCTAGATTGGCTCACTTCTAGAAATTATTGATACCTTAGTTGTATATAGTTTAAGCTGATCAAGATAATTATAATTATCTTGATCTATATTCACCCTCTGCAATATTCTTAACTATCTTTCGCAAACTAATTGCGTTTCTATCAGAAAATAAAAGTAAATTGCCTTCAACTTCTGAGAAAGACTATTTTATGCAGCTTAGTACGGGTTACCGAGAATAAAACCTCTTAGATTAATTTGAAATGGATTTTGAATTGATTACTACGCTGATACATAATACTAAAAGAATTGGTAAAATACTAAAGAAACTATTAATAATCGACAAATGGGAACTTCTAAGGAGTAAAAAGCACCTGAACGGCTTAATTTTGCTGGTAATGATAATTGCAGATAAAATAACTCGGCAGCACTAACCTATGCTCAAATTATGAAAAATTTGAAAAACCAACGTTTTTGCAACAGCTGGCAATGACTCGGCTACTATAGCAATAGTCATATAAGTTAAGATATTTTCTCTAACGTATTAATTAAAGACTCTTTCAGCTTCCATTTGACATCGCCTGACTCTTCTAATAGCTTAATCCAACGATGAAGTGTAGCCAGCCAACTCAGCCAATTTTCAACAATCTGCTGATATTAATTTTTGGTATATCTGCTTTTACTAACTTCATAGGCTTAATTTTCAAATCAATAATTATATGCCTTTGCCATTATCTAAACCCGTTTAGCCATTTTTAGGTAGCGCTGCTGATAATTTCCCAGCGTAATTGAACTTTTGCAGCCAAGTTGGGTAATCTATTCTATGGTATAATAGCCCCCAAATTTGTCTAAAGGAAGCCACAATGTTAAAGTACCAACGAATTTTATTAAAGCTCTCCGGTGAAGCTCTGATGGGAGAAACTAAGGATTCTGTTGATCCGGAGACTGTTGAATTTATTATTGCACAGATTAAGGAAGTATTGGCTTTAGGCGGCAAGGTTGGACTTGTAATTGGTGGCGGAAACTTTTTTCGTGGGCTAACGGGTAGCGATAAATTAGGGATAGAGCGGGCAAATGCCGACTTTATGGGTATGCTAGCTACCGCGATGAACGGCATTTTAATTCGTGATGCCCTTAATTCACGTGGTATATCGACACAATTATATTCTGCTTTTGCAATCGGTAATATCGTTGAAGCCTATAACCGGGATAAGGCCTTAAGACAATTACTAAACGGAGATGTAGTAATCTTTGTTGGCGGCGTTGGTAGCCCTTTTTTTACTACAGACAGTGGCGCTGCATTAAGGGCAATTGAAATGAATTGTGATCTGGTTATTAAAGCTACTAAAGTTGATGGGGTATATAATAAGGATCCTAAGAAACACGCTGATGCAGTTAAATATAGCCAGCTATCATTTGATCAGGCGATAAGTCAAAACCTTGGCGTTATGGATATGGCAGCTTTTGCTTTATGCCGTGAAAATAATATGAATGTAAACGTTTGTAGCATATTTAAGGCCGGCAGCCTTAAGCGAGTGGTTCTTGGTGAAGATGAAGGGACCCTGGTTTTTGCCCACCAATAATTATGTATTAATTATGTATATATAATAAATAGTAGAGAGTAAGGATATAAATAGGATGAATATACACCACGATAAAATCTTGATACTGGACTTTGGTTCCCAAGTTACTCAATTAATTGCGCGCCGCGTACGTGAATTTAATGTTTATTGTGAAATTCATCCGTATGATGTTAGCGAAGAATTTATTAAAAACTTTGCCCCTAAAGGGATAATCCTCTCAGGCGGTCCTAATTCAGTTTATCAGGATGATACGCCTAGTGCACCAGCCATTGTGTTTAAATTAAATGTGCCAATTTTTGGTATTTGCTATGGCATGCAAACAATAGCCAAGGAACTAGGCGGTGAAGTAGTTAGCTCTGGCAAGCGTGAATTTGGCTACGCAGAAATTTATGATTGTAAAAGTGAAATTTTTAGTGGCCTTAGCGACGGGACAAATGATCGCGGTGACTATTTACAGGTATGGATGAGTCATGGTGACAAAGTTACCAAGCTGCCACAAGGCTTTGAGGTTATTGCTCAAACCGATTCGTGCCCTGTTGCGGCAATGGCAGATATCTCACGGAATATTTATGCAGTACAATTCCACCCTGAAGTTACCCATACTAAGCAGGGGAGTAAGATGCTTGAGCATTTTGTCTTAAATGTATGCAAATGCGAGCAAGCTTGGACTATGCCAAACTATGCGGAAGAAGCCATTGCTAAGATTAAAAATCAAGTTGGTAACGATATGGTTATTCTTGGTCTTTCTGGTGGAGTTGATAGTACCGTTGCCGGTGTACTAATTCATAAAGCAATAGGAGATAGGCTTATTTGTATTTTTGTTGATACTGGCCTCCTTCGTTATAATGAAGCCCAACAGGTTATGCAGAATTATCATGAGAACTTGGGGCTTAATATAATCAAGATTGATGCTAAAGAAGAATTTTATGCAGCACTATCCGGGGTAGCGGATCCAGAACAAAAACGCAAAATTATTGGTAAGTTATTTGTTGACGTATTTCAACGCGAAGCAGCTAAGTTACCAAATGCTAAATGGTTGGCTCAAGGCACCATTTATCCAGATGTTATTGAGTCAGCTGGCAGCAAAACCAATAAAGCGCATAATATTAAATCCCATCATAATGTAGGCGGGCTGCCTGATACGCTAAATTTACAACTATTGGAACCATTGCGTGAATTATTTAAAGATGAGGTTAGAAGCCTTGGAGTGTCATTGGGGATCCATCCTAAATTAATCTATCGCCATCCATTCCCTGGGCCTGGTTTAGGCGTGCGGATATTGGGTGAAATTAAGCCCGAATATGTTGAATTGCTACAACAGGCCGATAATATTTTTATTGATGAACTATATAAAAGTGACCTATATCATAAAGTTGCCCAAGCGTTTGTAGTCTTTATGCCGGTTAAATCGGTAGGCGTGATGGGTGATGGCCGTACTTATGATTATGTGGTGTCGCTACGGGCAGTAGAAACTACTGACTTTATGACTGCCAATGTCGCAAATTTACCTTTTGAGTTTATTACCAGGGTAGCTAACCGGATAATCAATGAGGTTAAAGGGATTAATCGCGTAGTTTACGATATTTCTGGCAAACCACCGGCAACTATTGAATGGGAATGATCTAAAGCTTTACTCGGCAATTTATAGTATAATAACCCGTATTATTTACGGGTATTTTATTTAGTAAGTGATGTTGCGTACTTTCAATTTTTGGGCAAAATAATAAGATTTATAAAAATGGTTAATTGATTTATACGAACTATGGAGCCTATTAGATTTTGTTACGATGGCAGCTTTATTTGTTGATTTGTTTGAGTGAAGCGAGTTTATCAACAAATAGCAAACGAGTAATTACAAAATCTTAGATGCGGAAGATTTGAGTTATAAATCAATTAACTTTTTAATAAATCAGATAGTCTGCTTTAAATTTTATTATTGTGCGTAACATTAATTAGTAATTTAGGTTATCTAGTTGATTGAGTATGCCAGCCCTTCATTTCGGGAAAATTAAGGTCTGGGGAAATTGATAATGAATATTGAGCATAGTATAATTTAAACGGATTACGAGATATGGATGTGCAAAAGAAAAAAAAATCGTGGCTTTTACGACTATTTTGGTTAATATTAAGTGCCGGTGTAACAGGCGCAGGCGTTGTTGCAGTTATGATTGCTGTGACTTATCCAAAGCTACCAAGTATGGATGACTTGAGGAACTACCAGCCAAAGCTACCGCTACAGGTGTATTCTGCAGATGGAGTCCTACTCGGGCAGTTTGGACAAGAGCATCGGATTTATGTTAATTTTGATCAAACACCTAAACTTTTGGTAGATGCTATTTTATCTGCCGAGGATGAACGCTTCTATGAGCATGGTGGTATAGATTTTCTGGGTATTATTCGCGCTGCATTAAGTAATTTGGTTTCAGGGCATATCCAATCTGGAGCAAGCACCATTACCATGCAAGTAGCGCGTAATTTCTTTTTGACGACCCAAAAAACTTTTACTCGTAAATTTAACGAAATATTACTATCATACAAAATTGAAAAATCATTAACCAAAGATCAAATATTATCGCTCTACATTAATCAGATTTATTTAGGGCAGCGAGCTTATGGTTTTGCCGAAGCAGCTTTAACCTATTTTGGGAAACCCCTTGATAAATTAACTATTGCTGAATATGCAGTGTTAGCAGGGCTGCCAAAAGCACCTTCAGCCTATAATCCGGTAGTAAATCCTAAGCGTTCGCGCGAACGCGAATTATATGTGCTAGGCCGGATGTTAAAACACGGCTATATTACTCAAGCCCAGTATGATGAGGCAGTAGCCCAAAAAATTATTGTTATTAAAGGTTCGGTAAAAGATGCTACCGACTCCGGCGGCTATATAGCTGAGATGGTACGGCAATACCTATATCCGACATATGGTGATGCAGTTTACACTAAAGGGTTTAAGGTTTATACTACCATAGATAGTAAAATGCAACAAGCTGCCTACATCGCTTTACGTAAAGGGATCTTAAACTATGATATGTCGCGCGGATACCAAGGTCCAGAGCAAAGAGTTGATTTAACTACTCCTGAAGATAGTACGATCGATCAGACAGCTATTTCCCAATTTGATGGTATTAGTGACTATGGTGATTTATTGGCAGCAATTGTTCTTGCTGTAGATAATAACGGAATTGAGGCGATTTTACGTAATGGCCAGCATTTACACTTTAGTGGTAATCAACTATCTTTTGTCAGTAAGTTTATTGGTGCAGGGGATCCACAAAAGCAAATCCTGCCTGGTTCAGTAATTCGGGTCCATTTGGTAAATAATCAATGGCAAATTAGCCAAATTCCTCAAGTTCAGGGCGCTTTAGTAGCAATTAGCCCTGTGACAGGAGAAATTAAGGCCTTGATGGGTGGGTTTGATTATACTAACAATAATTTTAACCATGTTATGCAAGCAAGCCGCCAACCTGGTTCGAGCTTTAAACCATTTATCTATTCAGCGGCACTTGAGCGTGGCTATACTACTGAAACCGTGATTGATGACAGCCAAGTCTGCTTTGCCGGCGGTAATGATGGCGGACAGTGGTGCCCAAAAAATGATGACGGGAAATTCTTAGGTCCGATATCACTGCGCCAAGCTTTGACCTTGTCAAGAAATTTGGTGACAGTTAAAATTTTAAATGCAATTAGTCCGCAATATGCAATTAGCTATGTGAGCAAATTTGGTTTTGCCGAGTCGCAATTTCAGCCATATTTAACCATGGCGCTAGGTGCAAATGAAGTTACGCCGATACAAATGGCAGAAGCTTACTCGGTATTTGCCAATGGTGGTTATTTGATCCAGCCTTATTTCATCCAGAAGATTACCGATGCAAATGGTCAAGTGCTAGCACAGACTCAACCTGTTGATATAACAAAGTCTCAGCCGGTTATTGATCCAAGAAATGCATTTATTATGAATAGTATTTTGAAAGATGTCGCCAAATATGGTACTGGTGCACGTGCTTATCGTGAATTGCATCGCAATGATATAGCTGGCAAAACCGGTACAACCAACGATTCGAAGGATGTCTGGTTTGATGGTTATTCGCCTGATTTGGTGGCAATTACCTGGGTAGGCTATGATCAGCCCAAAACATTGGGGCGTCAGTATGGTGCCAGCCTGGCTTTACCAATTTGGATTGACTTTATGCGCGTAGCATTAGCGAATATTCCTGAACGTCAATTGCCAATGCCAAATGGTATTGTAGTCGAATCCGGCGGAACCTGGAAAGGGGACAATGAATTTTATTATGGTGGCAGCGTAATCGGTAAACAAAATGCTTCAGCGACTGAAGGTGAGATAAATGATGAAAATGCCAGCGAACCTGTAGCAAGTGAAGCAAATAACAGCACTGCAAGTGCTCCGGCAAGCGATAATTCTGGCAAAAACCATGATATAGATGATATAATAAAAAATATTCAAGATTAGTGCCGGAAACGAAAGTTTTTGCTAATCATCTTTTTTATCGAAAAGATCGAAACCGGTTTAATTTCATAATTTTTTCTTGGGAGCTTAATTTGAAGCATTATCCTCATCCGTTATTCGCCAAAGAGGGTTGGCCATTTATTGCTATTAGCGTTGGTTTGGCTTTATTGATTCTTTGGATGGCAAATTTCTGGGCGGCTTTGCCGTTCATTTTAATTGCCGCTTTTGTAGTTCAATTTTTCCGTGATCCTCCGCGGACTATCCCACAGGATGCTGGGGTTATCTTATCACCCGCTGATGGTAAAGTTATTTGCGTAGAAAAAGCATATGACGATTATCAACAAGCAGAAGCTTTAAAAATAAGCGTATTCATGAATGTTTTTAATGTTCATTCTAATCGTTCACCAGTTGATGGTGAGGTTTTAGAAGTTAAATATATTCCAGGTAAATTCATTAATGCTGATTTTGACAAGGCTTCCGCTGAGAATGAGCGTAATGCAGTAATTGTCCGTACTGCAACTGGCCAAAAAATTACTTTCGTGCAAATAGCCGGATTGGTTGCCCGCAGGATTATCTGTTATACCAAACCAGGTGAGTGGTTAAAACGTGGTGAGCGTTATGGGTTTATCCGTTTTGGTTCGAGAGTAGATGTTTATTTGCCGCTAAATGCTACACCGCTTGTTAGCATTGGCCAAAAAGTTAAAGCAACTGAGACAATTCTTGCAAGGATAGATTAGAAGATGCCTTCTGCGAATATTCAGCGGGCTAAAGGTTCGCCAATTTATTTGCTCCCTAGCATGATTACCTTAAGCTCAATGTTTTGTGGTTTTTATGCTATGGTCCAGTCTATTGGCGGGGACTTTTACCATGCTGGTTTAGCTATTTTATTTTCAATGATTCTAGATAGCCTGGATGGTAGGGTAGCGAGGTTAACTCATACCTCCTCACCATTTGGGGCAGAGCTCGACAGTCTGGCAGATATGGTAGCTTTCGGTGCTGCGCCGGCGATGATCGTTTTTAACTGGGGTTTACACCATTTGGGGCGAATTGGCTGGCTTGTAGCTTTTGTATACTGTGCTTGCGCTGGGCTAAGGCTAGCCCGCTTTAACGTGATGATTGGCACAGTTGACAAAAAGTATTTTCAAGGTATGCCTTCTCCTTCTGCTGCAGCATTAGTTGTTGGCTATGTATATCTCTGCGCCGAATACCATACTAATTCGCCTGGGATGGTTTTCACTGGTTTAATTATTACACTAATCGCTGGTTTATCAATGGTTAGTAATGTTAAATTTTACAGCTTTAAGGAATTTCATTTTCATCAGACAGCCCCTTTTAGAGCTTTATTGGCATTTTTAGCTGTTTTGGTACTGCTCTTTTATTATCCTGAAGAAGTAATGTATAGTTTTTTTGTAATTTATGCAGTAATTAGTTATATTTGCTGGATATTACGCATTGGTTATCGTAATAAAAAAGTTTTGTCTACTCCCACTTCTTTAGAAGAACATTTAGATAATGTACAATAACTAAAATGGTATAAAACGAAAGTTCAATGAAATGTATAAAAATGCAATTGAGGGTAAAAAATCTACACCAAACCAGGCTAAGATAGAATATCACAAATCTGCTGCCTTGCTTAAATTAAGCGGTGAATGGAGTTGGTATTGTGTTGATCAGCAAACCCTCAGAACTCAAATTGCGGGGATTAATGGACAAAAATTAGTGATTGATGGACAGGGTATCCCATATATGGATACTAGTGGTGCATTTTTCTTACATAAGATAATCGCTACGCTGCAAGAAGCCAATAATCAAATCGCATCAATTGAATTAGAAGAAGCTGATCGCTCTTTATTTGAGATGACTAAAGGCTTTGAGCTTAATAAAAACAATCCATTAAATAATAAAGTTAACACTGGTTTAGTTGAACGGATTGGTCAGGGAACCCTACATCTATGGGACACGATGCTGCAGTTAATTACTTTCTTTGGCCACTTATGCATGTCAATGTTAACAGTATTTAAACGCGGGCATTCGTTGTATATCCAAGGAATTGTTGATACAGTCACTAGTGCTGGGATTAAAGGTATTGGTATTAGTTCGATGCTGTGCTTCTTAATTGGGGTTAATTTGACTTATCAAATGTCACCTCAGTTTGTAACTTATGGAGCAAATGTTTATATTGTCAACTTTCTGGGAATTGCTTTACTTCGTGAAGTGACCCCGTTATTGACAGCCGTTATTGTGGCAGGTCGTACCGGTTCAGCAATTACAGCTTCAATTGGTACAATGAAAGTACAAGAAGAAATAGATGCTATTCAGACTATGGGTATTTCGCCAATGCGGCGGCTGGTGGTTCCACGCATAATCGGCTTACTTATTTCACTTCCTATTTTAACCATGATAGCAGATGTTGCCAGTATCTTTGGTGGGATGTTAGTCTCAACTTCTTCACTAGGGGTTAGCTTTAGCTTGTTTTTACATCGGATGCAAACCTATGTATCGATTAATAATTATGCAATAGGTATTATCAAAACTTTTGCTTTTGCTTGGATAATTGGAATGGTCGGCTGTTTCTGTGGCTTTAGGGTTAAGGGAAATGCTGATAGCATCGGTGTCCAGACTACTCGAAGTGTGGTAATTTCAATTTGTTTAATTATTTTTGTTGACGCATTATTTGCAATATTGTTTAAAAGCTTAGGAATGTAATATGCGGAGTGCTGATAACAAGCCAATTATCGAGGTAAAAGGATTAGGCACCAATTTCGACGGGGAGTGGGTGCATAAGAATCTTGATCTTACCATCATGCCAAACCGAATTGTTACTATCATTGGTGCAAGCGGTAGCGGCAAGACAACCTTAATCCGTGAAATATTGATGCTGCAACCAATTACTGAAGGTGAAATTTACCTAATGCAGGAAAAGATTTCCAGTTATGATTTGGAAAATCCTTATACCAAGCGGATCTTGAGCCAGATGGGAATGATGTTTCAGCAAGGAGCCTTATTTTCATCACAAACGGTGCTTGAAAATGTAATGTTTCCAATGCTTGAATATACTGATTTTCCGTATCAGACAGTTCGGGAACTGGCTTTTCTAAAATTGAAGTTAACTGGACTTAAAGAAGTTGCTTATAATAAGTATCCAAAAGAAATTAGTCCGGGTATGCTAAAAAGGGTTGCCTTAGCACGGACATTGGCGCTTGATCCAAAAGTAGTATTCCTGGATGAACCAACTGCGGGATTAGATCCAAACAGTGCAGCTGGCTTTGATGAGTTAATTATAAGCTTGCAGGAGCAGCTAAAACTAACTGTAATCATGATCACTCATGATCTAGACTCAATCTGGCATACGAGTGATGAAATAGTTTATTTGGGTCAAAAGCGCGTATTATTACACGATAGTGTACAAAACGCCGCAAATCATCCGGGTATAGCGGATTTATATGAATATTTTAATGGCACACGCGGTAAAATTACCAAAGCGTATTATTCACAACAAGGCAGGTCATAAATGAGAAATAATAAACAATACCTGATGGTAGGAACCTTTGTTTTACTTGGGTTTACTGTCATAATTGCTATCTGGCTATGGTTTTCTGCGGTAAATCGCAAAGCTTATGATACCTACCGGATTACCTTCCATGAACCTGTAGACGGTATAACGACTAATTCCGTTGTAAAATTTAATGGGGTAGAAGTCGGTAAAGTACGAGAAATTACTCTAGATCCTAAAGACCCAGGTAGTATCTATGTTGATATTAATGTTTTGCAAGGTACTCCAATTCCTTCTTCAACTTATGCAACAATGAAACCGCAGGGCGTAACAGGGATGTCATTTATTAACCTGGGTTTGGCTAAGGGGGTAAAATATACTATACTTGCTCCACATAATAGTTTTCCTTACCCAGTAATACAGGCCAAGCCTTCACTATTATACAGCCTGGCTGAGCAGGCGCAAATAGTAACTGGAAATGTTGAAGATATTTCGGTGCAAATGAAGTCACTACTAAATGACAGGAATATCGGCCATGTTAGCAATATCGTCGCTAATTTGGATAAACTTAGTGGTGCATTAGCCAAACAGTCTGACCAGATTGGCCATACAGTTGCGCTAGTTTCACAAGTATTGACTAACGTTAATGAAAATACCAAAAACCTCAACGATGCAATTATTCAGCTAGGTTCGCTTTCAAGGGCGCTACAAAAAAATAGTGATTCATTAGGTAAGGTTTTAGACACTGTTCAAAATAATACCCTTAGGAATATAAATACGGTATTTTTGCCTAATTTAAATCAAACTGTTACTAACATGAGCCGAACTTCTGCTCAAGTAGATGAATTGATGAGAACAATTAATCAAAACCCATCCGTGTTGGTACGTGGAAAAGCACCAGCTAAACCAGGTCCAGGAGAATAATAATGGTAAGAAAGTATTTGAAATTAACCTTAGGTGCATTAATCCTTAGCTTAACTGGCTGTGGTTCGGTATTTGGTCCGGTAAGCCAGCGCGAGATTGTATCGTACGAAATTACTGATAGTAGTATAGGCATGCCTGAGAATTGTCCTGTCAAAACTAAGCAAGATATTTTATATGTTTCCCCAATGCGTGCCAATGCTCCATATGATACTACTAAAATGTTCTATGCTGAGAAAGAATATCAGTTAAATACTTATAGTTATAGTCAATGGGCGGCTATTCCAACTGACATGTTATCACAAACGATCGAAAAGAAACTTGTTACGTCATGCTTATATAAGAATATCGTACGTAACAATGTCCTAGCTGATGCAAACTATCGTTTGATTACCCAATTGATTGCGTTACGGCAGAATGTGAATTCTCAAGATAGTGCAACTAACCAATTAATTATTTTTGTCCAATTAATGGATCTGGATAGCAATAAAGTTGTTGCAAGCAAAATCTTTAATGAACAAAATACCTCTGCAGTTGGTCCACAGGCTATGGTGGTTGGAGTCAATCAGCTAACTAGCAAATTTGATAGCGACCTTGTTGAGTGGTTAAGGAAAAATCCGTAAAAGGCATTTAATTAACCTTTTTAAAAATTGATGGATAAAAAGCTTCACTTATTAAGTGAAGTTTTTTATTTGATGTGCGCCAGACATGGCGCACATCTAGGCGGTGTAAGTCCGCTGTTAGCCCCGTCGATGGGAATAACGAGCCTATGCAAGGGTGTCTATCGTGAGGTAGAATCTGAAGGAAGCAAATGGCGTAGTTTGGTTGTGACGAACAGAAACCACATAGTAGGCTACTACATCGGGTAACTTAGCATTAGATAAGGAAGCCCCATAATCGACCGTAGGTGTAGGGGTAAATGTGGCATTAACCAAATGAAAGATGTGCGTCTTACTCTGGGAGGTCTTGCATTTTGTTACATAAGTAACTAAACTGGCAGTAATGACAGTTGATGAGGTGCAAGAAGTCAGCAGAGGTCATAGTACAGAATTGTTGCAACAATTCTAGAAGGACTGAATTAATTAGAGCAAGAAGCAGTTACATAAATCTTGGTGATGTGGAGTGACAGACAAAGAGTTTTTTTTTTTTCGGATTAAAAAAAAAAAAAAAAGCAGCCACGTTTGGCTTGGTGAAAGAGTATCTGGAACTGTGCGATCCTGTGGAGTAACAAGCATCACTGGCGAGGAATGAGGAACGAGTCTTGACAAACAACTTGATGGAACAAATTTGCGAGCGAGCAAATATGAACCGAGCTTATAGAAAGGTGAAAGCGAATAAAGGCGCAGCAGGAGTAGATGGGGTATCCATCGAGAGGTTGCCAACCTACATTCGTGAACACAAAGAAGGATTTCTTGAAGAGCTTTTATCCGGAAGCTATAAACCAGAACTGGTAAGAGGCGTGCAAATACCGAAACCCGATGGTAGTAAGCGGCAGCTGGGAATCCCAACTGTACTGGATAGAGTGATACAACAAGCGATACTGCAAATACTTGAGCTGCTATACGAGCCGAAGTTCTCAAATTCGAGCTATGGTTTTCGCCCAAATCGTAGCGCGCAAATGGCCCTGAGTCAGGCGCGCGAATACCTACGAGATGGTTATAAGTACGTTGTAGATATGGACTTAGAGAAATTCTTTGACCGAGTAAATCATGACATATTAATGGAGCGACTATCTCGTGATATAAGTGACAAACGTTTACTAAGGATAATCCGTCGCTATTTGGAGGCAGGACTGCTGCAAAACGGGATATTTGAGGAACGGAAATTAGGGATGCCACAAGGTGGCAACCTGTCACCGTTACTTTCAAATATTCTATTAGACGAGCTAGACAAAGAGCTAGAGAAACGAGGACACAAGTTCTGCCGCTATGCGGATGACTGCAACATTTATGTTAAAAGTCAGGAAGCAGGCAACAGAGTACTGAAGTCTATCACTGAATTTCTAGCGAGACGCCTTAAATTAAAAGTCAATGAAACGAAAAGTGCAGTAGCTTATGCAACTGAACGTAAGTTTCTTGGTTATAGTTTTAGGATGGGTAGTGAGTTAAAAGTATCAAGCCAATCACTAGTAAAGTTCAAGAATCGAATTCGCGAGCTAACTAGCCGAAATAGAGGTAGGGAATTGAAGCATGTAATCAAAGAGCTAAACCAGTACTTAAACGGCTGGATAAGTTACTTTCGACTGTCTGCAAATATAAGCGTATTCAAGGAACTAGATTCGTGGATACGTCGCAGGCTAAGGTGTTATAGGCTAAGACAACGTAAACGGACATACTCAGTATATAAATTCTTGGTAGAGCTTGGCGTATCGGTGCAAAATGCATGGAAACTAGCGAAATCAAGTAAGGGTTGGTGGCGCCTGTCACTAAATCCTAATATACATACAGCTATGTCAAAAGTCTGGTTTGATGAATGTGG
>JACCDN010832716.1_pt1 | contig 71120 bp, 57 predicted proteins | sample 7441691 | NCBI WGS metagenome assembly JACCDN01 (sample SAMN15323439, study PRJNA562643) | freshwater metagenome | isolation source: river surface water | place: USA:Blue River Watershed | collected 2017-08-16
GGACGCCTGAGCGCATCAAGGCAGAAAACCGCATCATCCGCATTGGCGACAACAAGGGTGGTCGCTACAAGTCGGACAACTTCTGGATGATGGCCGACACCGGCCCCTGTGGCCCCTGCAGCGAAATCTTTTACGACCACGGCGACCACATCCCCGGCGGCCCACCTGGCAGCCCCGATGAAGACGGCGACCGTTTCATTGAAATCTGGAACAACGTGTTCATGCAGTTCAACATGGACGAAACCGGCGCGGTCACGCCACTGCCCGCACCGTGTGTGGACACCGGCATGGGCCTGGAGCGCCTGGCCGCCATCCTGCAGCACGTGCACAGCAACTATGAAATTGACCTGTTCGACGCGCTGATCACGGCCGCCGCTCGCGAAACCGGTTGTGCCGATCTGGGCAACAAGTCCTTACGTGTGATTGCCGACCACATTCGCGCGACTGCCTTTTTGGTGAGCGATGGCGTGATCCCCAGCAACGAAGGCCGCGGCTACGTGCAACGCCGCATCGTGCGCCGCGCGATTCGCCACGGCTACAAGCTGGGCAAGAAGACACCGTTTTTCCACAAGCTGGTGAAAGATCTGGTGCAGGTCATGGGTGCGGCCTATCCCAACCTGGCCAACCAGGAAGCGCGCATCACCGAGGTGTTGCGGGTGGAAGAAGAGCGCTTTTTTGAGACGCTGGCCACCGGCATGCAGATTCTGGACGAGGCGCTCGGGACGAACGAGGCCGGTAATGTGGCCGGTGGTCAAGCCACTGCTGGCGTGAAAGTGCTCCCTGGTGAAGTGGCCTTCAAACTGCACGACACCTATGGCTTCCCCTTGGATCTGTCCGCTGATGTGTGCCGTGAAAACGGTGTGGAAGTGGACGAGGCTGGCTTCCACGCCGCCATGGCGAAGCAAAAGGCCGCAGGCCGCGCTGCCGGCAAGTTCAAGATGGACAAAGCGCTGGAGTACACGGGCGCTGGCAACACCTTTGTAGGCTATGACCACCTGAAGCAAGCTACCAAAATAGTAGCGCTATATGCTGATGGAACGCCGGTTGCAACCCTTAAAGCTGGCCAAGCTGGAGTGGTGGTGGTAGAGGCAACACCTTTTTACGCGGAGAGCGGTGGTCAGGTGGGCGACCAGGGCACTGTCTTTTGCGAATGTGGCCTGTTCCAGGTGGAAGACACCCAAAAGATCAAGGCCGATGTGTTTGGCCACCACGGCGTTTTGCAAACCGGCATTTTGGCCGTGGGCGATGCCGTGACGGCCCAGGTAGACCCTGCTGTGCGCGCCGCCACCGTGCGCAACCACAGCGCCACCCACCTGATGCACAAGGCCCTGCGCGAAGTGCTGGGTGACCACGTGCAGCAAAAGGGCTCGTTGGTCAACGCCGAGCGCACTCGTTTTGACTTTGCACACAACGCGCCAGTCACCGACGCACAAATCCGTGAGATTGAAAGCCGCGTCAACGCAGAAATTCTGTCCAACGCCGCCGCACAAGCCCGTGTGATGGACATCGATTCCGCGCAGAAGACCGGCGCGATGATGCTGTTTGGTGAGAAGTACGGCGAGACCGTGCGCGTGCTGGACATTGGTAGCAGCCGCGAACTGTGCGGTGGCACCCACGTCAAAGCCACGGGCGACATTGGTTTGTTCAAGGTGGTGGGTGAGGGCGGTGTGGCCGCTGGGGTGCGGCGTATCGAAGCCGTGACCGGTGCCAATGCACTGACCTACTTGCAAGACCTGGAAGATACCGTGGGCGCAGCCGCTGCCACGCTCAAGGCCCCCGTAGCCGAACTGGCTGTCAAGCTGGGCCATGTGATGGACCACGTCAAGGCGCTGGAAAAAGAAGTGGCCGCACTCAAGGGCAAGCTGGCTTCCGCCCAAGGCGACGAAATGCTGAGCCAGGCCATCGACCTGGGTGGCGTGAAGCTGCTGGTTGCCAAGCTCGATGGTGCAGATGTCAAAACCTTGCGCGACACCATGGACAAGCTCAAGGACAAGCTCAAGACCGCCGTGGTTGTGCTGGGCGTGGTGGATGGTGAGAAGGTGCAGATCGCCGTGGGCGTGACCGCTGACACCACCAGCAAGGTCAAAGCCGGTGAGCTGGTAAATTTCATCGCAGGCCAAGTAGGCGGCAAGGGCGGCGGCAAGGCTGACATGGCCATGGCCGGTGGCACTGAGCCCGCCAAATTGCCCGCGGCGTTGGCCAGCGTGCAGGCTTGGGTGGCCGCCAAGCTCTAATTGCTATTAAATTGCTAGCTTCTCACGCACATTCTGCGAGGGCTAGCGGCAAATTTCGTTAGTAGTCTTTAGCTGGTTCATTCCCAAATGCGTTTTGCCAATGCCTCAATCAGGGGTGGCTGAGCCTGTGCAGTTGTGGTGGCCCCGCGCTGCGTTTCTATCAAACGCTGCAGGGTTTCTGCGTGCGGCATGACAGTGCCAAAAAACTGCACCCGCTCACGCGTAGCAATGAGTAGCGTGGGGAAGTTTTCCACTTCAACGGGGTCCACCACATCGGAAGCGTCTTCCACATCCACCCACTCAAATTGCACGTCGGGGTATTGCGCCTGAAGTTGTTCAAATTTGGGTTGGTACTCGCGGCAGGTGCCGCACCAGTCTGCGCACAGGCAAGCGACCAGCAGCTGGGGTTCTTGGGGTATACGGGGTGTCTCCATGCCGTAATGATCGCAGAACTGTGCGCGTGTCCATAATGGACCTTTGTGCAGTGTTACCACAGGAGCTTCCATGTCGCCAGATCCCATTCGCCGCATTGCCATGAGTACCGGGGGCGGCGATGCGCCCGGGCTCAACGCGGTGATTCGCTCCGTGGTGACCGCTGCGACGCAACGGGGCTGGGAGTGCTGGGGTATTCGCGATGGGTTCAATGGCATTTTGATGCCTGACCATTACCCGACAGGGGGCGTTGTGCAACTCTCCGTGGACGCTGTGCGCGACATTGGGCACCTGGGCGGTACGCTGCTCGGGTCTACCAACCGCGACAACCCTTTGCACTTTCCCATGCGCCATCCGGATGGAAGCCTGCATGAGATAGACCGGTCGGGTGACATCGTGCAGTACTTTGCACAGCATGCCATCGACGCGTTGGTCTCGATTGGGGGCGATGGCTCACTCGTCATCGCCCATGCCTTGCACCAAAAGGGTTTGCGGGTGGTGAGCGTGCCCAAGACCATAGACAACGACCTAGATAAGACGGTCACCACCTTTGGCTTTGACTCGGCCGTATCGTTTGCAACCGAGTGCCTGGACCGCTTACACAGCACCGCAGAAAGTCACCACCGCGTGATGGTGGTCGAGGTCATGGGGCGCTATGCCGGCTGGATCGCTCTGCACAGCGGTATGGCGGGCAATGCGCACGCGATTTTGATTCCCGAGATTGGCTTTGACCTGAAAAAGGTGGCAACCATGATCCGTGCGCGTGAGGCTGCCGGGCAGTTGTCGTCGATTGTGGTAGTTGCCGAAGGGGCAGCGCCAAAGGCAGGCCAAGTAGATGTGGTGGAACCCGCAACAGGGGGGCACGCCGAACGCTTGGGCGGCGTTGGGGAGCGGGTTGCGAAAGAATTGGCTGCGCTGACCGGAAAAGACACACGTGCCGTCGTCCTGGGGCATTTGCTGCGTGGGGGCAGCCCCACGGCATGCGATCGGCTGATCGCCATGCGCTGTGGAGCCGCAGCCGTGCGCGCTCTGGGTCAGGGCGTGTCTGGGGTCATGGTAGCGCTGGCAGATGTCGGTGTGAATTACGTGCCGCTGGCCGAGGTCGCTGGGCGCATGAAAGCTGTTCCCTTAGATATGGATACCGTGCAAACAGCGCGGGACCTAGGTATCTGCTTGGGTGACTAGGATGCGTGGCCCGGCTAATTTGTGAGGACTTCTTTGCGCTAGAAGTCATTTCGTAGGTATGGAGTTGGTATATTTCCAACACCAGCCCTTTGGTGGCTGGAGCAACCCAATGCAAAAATGGGTCCATTGCGATTGATAGGGGGAAAGATGCGTGACTTAACAGACCCGCTGCAAGTGGAAAAGATCAAGATGCTGGACCATTTCTATGGTCTTTTCATTTTGTTTTGTGCAGCACTTGCGGTCATCGGTGTCCCATTTGTCTTCCATCGAAAGCTTCTTGCGGCCATTCTTCTGGTGGTAGTCATGGGGGGAGCCTGGCTGGCCCGCAAGCGCAGTCGCCACGGAAATCCTCAGCAGTCACTGATTCATTTTTCAATAGGGTTGTGGGTTGTGTTGACAGCGCTGCTCTATGCAGGCCTACCAACCAACGGGGCCGGCATTGCACTTGCCACCAGCGTTATGTTGGCTGTGGTTGTTCATCAGCGTGCTGCGTTTATTTTCTTGACCGGCTATTTGCTCGCTTGGTTGGCCTACATCGTGCTGGCCCAATTACAAATGGCGCCAACACCGGTTTTGTTTGGTAGTCCGTTTGCAAGCTGGATGATGGTGACAGGGGCATTCCTGATGTTGCTCATCCCCATTCCAAAAATGGTGCGGGCGTTGAATGATGGCGCCGCAATCAAGGGCTCCTTGTTGGAAGCGACTTCAGACGCGATTTTGGTGGTGAATTCGAGTGGGGAACTTGAATCGTATAACCAGCGGATGTTGAGCCTGTGGTCGGTCCCGCCAGCAGAGTTTATTGTCAAGAAGGATCGCGCCGTAATTTTGAAGTACGTGATGGCTCAACTGGAAGACCCAGATGCCTTTATGCGCCGTGTCTCTGAGTTGTATGCCAAGCCGGAAGAGTCCAGTTTTGAAATGGTGAAACTCATGGATGGCCGTGTGATTGAGCGCCACTCGCATCCCAACCGGCTCAATGGAAAAGTTGTGGGCCGTGTATGGAGCTTTCGCGATGTCACCGAGGATTTCAGAGCGCGCGAGGAATTGGTGTCGAGCAAAGCCAAATTGCAGGGGCTGTTTGATCTGTCACCACTCGGGATGATCCGCAATGGCATGGACGGAACCTTCTACGAAGTGAATCCCGCCATTTTGCGCATACTGGGCTACAGCCTTGAGGAACTCAAAGCATTGGGCTATGCAAAGATCACCCCTCCAGAATACGCCGAACAAGAGGCCTTTCAGATCGAGGAATTGCGAACGAAGGGGCGTTTTGGTCCCTACGAAAAGGAATATTTTCACAAAAATGGCCACAAAGTTCCCGTGCGCCTCAATGGAATTTTGATTCAAAGCGCGCCAGGGGAGTCGTATGCGTGGTCCATTATTGAAGACATAACTGAGCAAAAGAGCCATGAGCTAAAACTGACCGAGGCACGCAAGTTGGCGGAGGATGCGTCATTAGCCAAAGGCCAATTTCTGGCCAATATGAGCCATGAAATTCGCACCCCCATGAACGCCATCTTGGGCATGCTTTCACTCTTGCAAGACACCGAACTAACCAGTCGCCAGCGTGACTACGCCAGCAAGACCGAAGGTGCTGCCCAATCCCTGTTGGGCCTGCTCAATGACATTTTGGATTTTTCAAAAGTCGAGTCGGGCAAGATGTCGCTCGAGAGTGAGCCATTCCCTATTGAGCGCCTGTTGCGCAGTCTGTCGGTGGTGCTGTCGGCGAACGTGGGTGACAAAGAGGTCGAGGTTTTGTTTGATATTGATCCCACGCTGCCTGAGGTGGTGCGTGGCGATGCCATGCGCCTTCAACAGGTGCTCGTCAATTTGGGCGGCAATGCAGTCAAGTTCACCAACTGTGGGCAAGTGGTTCTAGCGTTGCGCAAGGTGCAGTCTGTGCCGGATGCTGTCACCATCGCGTTTTCCGTACAAGACACTGGCATTGGTATTGCGCCAGAACATCAGACCCATATCTTTGACGGCTTCACGCAGGCAGAGGGTTCCACCACGCGGCGATTTGGTGGAACCGGTTTGGGCTTGGCCATCTGCAAACGTTTTGTGGAGCTGATGGGCGGTGAAATCCAGCTTGAGAGTGTGCTGGGTAAAGGCAGCACATTTTCCTTTACGTTGACACTGCCCATTGTGGTGGAGGCACCGGCAGACCTTGCCGCACCACAAAAGGCGGTAGTGCCGCCACAGCGTGTTTTGGTGGTGGACGACAACCCATTTGCGGGGAACTTCACCATGGGCATGATGCGTGCCTTGGACTGGCCTGCTGACCTGGTAGCGAGTGGCAAGGCAGCCCTGGACCTGATTCAGTCCAAGATGGGTGCGGAGCGTGCGGCATTTCCCTACACAGTGGTGTATGTTGACTGGCAAATGCCGTCCATGGATGGGTGGGAGACAACGCGGCGCATCCGGGAAATTGCAGCCCAAAGCATGGGGCCGCAGCCCATGGTGATCATGATCGCCGCCCATGGCCATGAAATGCTGGCACAGCGTTCGGAGGCGGAGCAAAGCCAGCTCAACGGTTTCCTGATGAAGCCAGTCACCGCGTCCATGTTGAAAGAGGCGTTGCAGGATGCGCGTTCAGGCAGCCACGCCATGCGCCTTGCAACGAAAGCGCCAACCAATAGAAAGCAACTGCAAGGCATGCGCATACTGGTGGTTGAAGACAATCTGATCAACCAGCAAGTTGCCAAGGGCGTCTTGAGTTCAGAGGGCGCTCTTGTCACACTGGCTGCGAATGGCAGGCTGGGTGCGGATGCAGTGGCCGCAGCCACACCGCAATTTGACGTGGTGCTGATGGACCTGCAAATGCCGGAAGTCGATGGGTACGAAGCTACTCGCATCATTCGCAATGAGCTCGGCCTCAAAGACTTGCTGATCATTGCCATGACAGCCAATGTGATGGCCAGTGACCGCGAAGCCTGTTTTGCCGCGGGCATGAATGAACATGTAGGCAAGCCTTTCAACAAAGCCAAATTGGTCGCGCTACTGCTCGAAATGACAGGGTTTAAACCAGAAGAGTCAGTAGGAACTGCAGAGCCTGAGGCCATTGCTGCCGTACCGCATGTGCCGGGTCTGGATTTGGCCGCTGCATTGGGTCGCATGGCGGGCATGCATGCACTCTATGCACGCACTGCCAAAGAGTTTTCCAAGAGTCTCAGTACCTTTGTGCAGGAGTTGCGCCAAGGCTATGCCGCGGGTGACACCACGTCTACGCTCATGCGGCTCCATACGCTCAAGGGCAACGCAGGTACTTTGGGGGCGACTGAGCTGGCCAGCAAGGCCGCAAGCCTTGAGCAACTGTGCAAGGCCAAAGAGAGTAATGCGGAATGTGACGCGGCTTTTGTCGAACTGGATGCGCTCATAGCGACTACCCAACGCGGCTTGTACAAGGCAATTGCCATACTTTCGCCCGGCCTGCCTGCTCAAAATGTAAATCCAACGCAAGGGGTTGGCGAGCAGAAGACGCATATTCTGTAGGGGTGCACTGCGGAAGGAATTACACTAGAGGGTTTTCCCCAAGTCCGTTTTGATTTACCCCAAGGGCCCCCATGAGTGCATTTCTGGAAGAAACCGTTTTAAGCGTCCACCACTGGACAGACAAATTGTTCAGCTTCACCACCACCCGCGACACATCGCTACGCTTTTCTAACGGTCACTTCACCATGATCGGCCTGATGCAAGACAACGGCAAGCCGTTGCTGCGGGCGTATTCCATTGTCAGCGCCAATTACGAAGAACATCTGGAGTTCCTCAGTATCAAGGTGCAAGACGGCCCACTCACCTCGCGCCTGCAGCACATCAAGGTGGGTGACAAGATCGTGGTCGGCAAAAAGCCCACAGGAACCTTGCTGATTGACTACCTCTTGCCGGGAAAGAATCTGTACCTCTTGGGTAGCGGCACCGGTATAGCCCCATTCTTGAGCGTGGCGCGCGATCCTGAGACCTACGACCACTACGAGAAGGTCATTCTGGTGCACGGCGTGCGCGAGGTTTCAGAACTGGCCTACCATGAATACCTGCTGAATGAACTTCCCAAGCATGAGTTTCTGGGCGAATTGGTTAGCCAGCAAATGCTGTACTACCCTACCGTAACCCGCGAGGCATTCAAGAACCAAGGTCGCATCACCACGCTCATGGAGAGCAACAAGCTCCCCGCCGATCTGGGCTTGCCCGATTTGGACCCCGCGCATGACCGCATCATGATCTGCGGCAGCCCCGGTTTGAACAAGGACATGCGAGCCATTCTGGACGCCAAAGGTTTCAAAGAAGGCAGCACGACGACACCCGGCCATTACGTGGTCGAACGTGCCTTTGTTGAACAGTAAACTTTAAAACGCCACCCACTATGTCCCATTACGACCTCTACGCCATCGGCAATGCGTTGGTAGATTCCGAATACGAAGTAACCGACGAACAACTGCAGGCCATGGGCGTTGAAAAGCGGCACATGACGCTGATTGACCCAGAGCGACGCTCCGCGCTGTTGGCCCATGTGCATGGATTGCACGCGCGGCGCACCGGTGGCGGTTCAGCCGGCAACACCGTGGTGGCATTGGCCCAATTGGGTGGGCGCGCGTTTTATTCCTGCCGCGTAGCGGATGACGAGCTGGGTGCCTTTTACCGTGAAGACCTGATAGCAAATGGCGTAGCGACGAACCTGACCCATACCAAGCCCGCGCCAGGCCAGACTGGAAGCTGCATGGTCATGGTGACGCCAGACGCAGAACGCAGCATGAGCACGTTTTTGGGCGCCACTGCAGAGTTGGACCACCATGCGCTGCACCCCCACGACATTGCACGTGCCAAGGTGTACTACATGGAAGGCTATTTGGCTGCATCACCTACGGGGTTGGATGCTGCGCTCAAGGGTCGCGCTATGGCCAAAGAAGCGGGTGTGCAACTGGCCGCTACGCTCAGCGACATGAGCATGATCAACTTCTGCCGTGCAGGGCTGGAAGCCATGGTGGGCGATGGGCTGGACTACTTGTTTTGCAATGAAGAAGAGGGACAGGTCTGGTGCGCATCAGACGACCTGGAAGTGGTGTGCCAGCGCTTGAGCCAAGTTGCGCGCACGGTGTGCCTGACACGGGGTGCCAAAGGTTGCCTGGTGCTGCAAGGTGGTCAACGCACGGAAATCCCTGCAGCGCCCGTCATTGCCAAAGATACCAATGGTGCAGGCGATATGTTCGCTGGAGCCTTTCTCTATGCCATCACACACGGCCATAGCCTGGCCCAAGCCGCTTGGTTGGGCAATCAGGCGGCGGGCCGGGTCGTTGCGCAATATGGCAACCGCTTGAACGCGGTGGCCATTGCCGAGACCAAGAACCAATTTGCCAAACATATCGCCGCCTAGCGTGGCGTCCCGGGGAGGGCGTTGGAAGCGACAGAGTATCTGGCGTTGGGTTTGTTAGGGTGCCAGCAATTGTTGTTGCGTTAGCTGGTTGCGCAGACGAAAGTTTTCGCGGTCCAGATGACGCAAGGTCTCGCGCAAGTGTTTCTTTTCTTCGTCGTTTTTAGACTCTTCTAGCCGCGCTTGCAGCCGGCTGCTTTCTTGACCATTGCGCTGCAATTGATCCTGCACGCGGTGCACCTGCATACCCGCTTCAAAGTAGTGTGCAAAACCGGCGTACCCTACCTGCCCTTGGCATACGGATGATTTGCCATAATTGCCTTGCACACCTTCACGCCAGCCATTGGCCGGGGTGCAGTATTGGACGATACCCGCATCCCACCCACGGCGATATGCCTGCGCATTGGGCACCACACCAGCCTTGCCACAGTCTTCGGTGTAGTCTGCAATGCGGTGATCGCTCACACCGGTTGAGCCATCTGTCAGCCCCACGCGACCCCAATCTGCAATCTTGCACTCGGTTTGCGACATGGATTCGCAGCCGACAAGAATGAGTGCTACTGAAGCCCACGCAATGCAGTGTGTGATTTTGAACATTGGGTGGGGTAGTGGAATGGTTGGCGTTAGGCAGCTGCTGTGGCGGTAACCCGAAAGATCGGTCGGGTACCAAAGACAACACCACATTCAACAAATTGGTCGCCGCCCAGTGCATTTTTAAATGCCTCAGTCACCAGAATTTCACTACCCTTGGCGATGTCTTCACCCAGCCTGGAGGCGGCATTCACCTCCGCGCCCCACGCATTGTTGTCATCGATGCACAGTACGGTGCCAAAGCCCAGCCCAATGCACACCATAATTTGTTCTTCTGGCACACGATCTGGGTTTACTTTGTGCGTGACTTCGATCATGCGCTGGCTTGCGGCGAGGGCCTGTTGGGGGCTGTCAAACAGCACCATCAAAGAATCGCCTTCTTGCTTGATGCACACCCCTCCGTGCTCCTGGATCAGTGGCAAGAATAACGTTTCAGATTCATGGATCAATTGCAAAAAATGCAAGATGCCAAACTGCTCCACTGCACGCGAAAAGCCCACCAGGTCCGTTAACATGACAGCCTTCGCTTTGCCAAAGCGGTTGAAGATGCTGGCGTCAATGGCGGCACGGTCCGCGCCGATTTGGCGCCGTAGCGCCAAGAGAGAGTTGAGTTCGTCTGCGTCCGACATGGCTGGCATTCTCACATACCCCTAGGAAATGCTCAAGCTCCGATAGCACACCATGCAAGACCAATTGACATCCTTTTTCTGGAGTGGCGAGACCATGCGCAGCCGCACCGTCAGTGATGTCGTTTTGTCGCGCACGCTTGCCATACCTGCGCCATCGACAAGGCTTGTCGCCGATTGGGAAAGGGACTTAACGCAGAGCATAGCGCTGGAGCCCGGAGACGTTGAAGAACTGTCGTTGGCTCGCACGCGCGCCCGCTGGCCAGACTATCGGTATTGCGTGCAGGCAGTAGCAGACTGGACACGCGTACTCGGCTTGCAAGACGTTTTGGCGACCAGCGACATCGCTTTGATGGCCTGCCGCGGCGCACGCTACCACCATGATGGCGCTCAGTACGGCGGTGCCGCGTTTTGCAATCTGTTCCTGAGCGAAGACAAAGGCCTTGACGTGCACTTCCCCCGCACCGGCCAACGCATCGCGTTGACTCGTGGGACGGCATTGATTTTTGATACCGGCCAGCCCCACGCAGTCATTCCACGCAACACGAGCGGCTTTCATGCAGCGGACTTTCCCGTCGGCCTGGATTGCACACAATGTTTTCTAACGTGGGAGCTCTCGATTGAGAACCTGAGCATTGCACAAGCGCTCAATATCGTCTTTGATGTTGACCCGTTGACTGCTTTGGCGATGCAAGAGGAACAGATTTGGCGCAATGGCGCAACGATATCTGTCTGCCCAGAATCTGGCCGTTTGTCGTAAAGCCAACGGCTTGCGAAGCAGTGTGGGAAGGGGATAGCGCAAACCCCGCAAATTCATGTTGGTCAGTGTGTTTTGCACATTTGTAACTGCGTGAAACAAACTCAGATAAATCTCTGAATCTCATTTAGCATCAGCACCAAATCCAAAATGACAACGTTGTCTAAATTCAAAGAAAGACGAGGTGACCATGGCTCCCATATCCTTGATGAAGCAGAGCATTCTGATTGCAGCCACCGCAATTGGACTCGCCGCTTGCGGAGGTGGGGGCGACATCAGCGCTGTGGGAGATAGTGACGACGACAAAGCCACCCTCGCGCAGACGCCCGCACCGACAACTCCAAATGGACTGATTGGGCGTTCGTTCAACTGGACGATGGTTTTTGAAGACAACTTCAGCGGCACCAGTGTGTCTACTGGCAAATGGGCACGCTGCATCTATTGGGGCATTCTTGCCGACACACCCGGTTGCTTTGAAAACAAGGACAACCTGGAGTGGTATCTGCCAGCCAATGGCACGGTTGCCAATGGCTTCTTGACCCTGCAGGCCCGCAAGGCAACCACCAGAACGTCCATCAAAACCTTTAGCTATACCTCGGGCTATATTGATTCCGACCGCGGCAAAGACAACACGGTGGATATTCCTAAGTTCACCTTCCAGTATGGCTACGCTGAAGTGCGTGCCAAAGTGCCCGCTGGCACCGGCCTGTGGCCTGCATTCTGGATGCTCCCCGCAGACCATAGCGCCAGCAACGAAATTGACATCATGGAGATCCTGGGCGGCTCGCCCAGCGAAACACACATGACATACCACTTTCCACAAGTCGGAGGCAAGAAGCAAGTCGACAAAACGTTCAAGATTTTGAACACTGATTTTTCCAAGGGCTACCACACCTACGCGGTGGACTGGGCTCCTGATTTCATCGCCTGGTATGTTGATGGCGTACTGCAGTACCGCATTACGGAAGCAGACGCTCCCTTGCCCCACAAGCCGTTCTACCTGATTGCAAACTTGCAAGTGGGGGGCTGGGCTGGCGCGCCAACCGCGTCAACCGTATTCCCAGCCAACTACAACATCGACTACATCCGCGTGTGGAAGAAGGGCGCTGCCATCCCAGTTGTCATACCACCTATCGCAACCAACCTGCTCAAGAACCCCAGCTTTGATGCCAGCACGGCACCCTGGTCACTCGGCGTGAAGACCGGGGCGGCTGCGACCCTCGCACTGGATACCACCACCACGGGCGGCGGGGCGGCGAGTGCCGTCATCGATACCACGCAGGTGTCCGGCACCGACTGGTATGTGCAATTTGGGCAGAACAACCTGCCCACAACGGCCAACAAACAGTACACGATTGAGTTCATGGCCAAGGCCGATACACCGCGGTCCATTGCAGTCATCGTGCAAAAGGATGACGCGCCCTATACCGAGTACGCGCACCAAGACATTGCCATCACCACCCAGTGGGCCAAGTACCGCATGACTTTTACCGCGCCTGTGAGCGATGCGAATGACAAGCTGTCGTTTAGTCTGGGTGGCAATACGGGTAAGGTGTGGCTGGACGAGATTGTTTTTGGCTATTAATGATGACCAATTTATTGGGGAGCAAAGCCGTGAGCCTTAGAACTACATACAACCTTGCGCGATTACTGTTGGGCGGCACCTTGGTTGCAGCATTGGTGGCCTGTGGCGGCGGAGGGGGCTCTTACAGCAGTGCACCTACTGCCGCACCGCCGCCGGCTGTTGCGACACCTACTCCTCCTCCCGCGACAGACTATCCATTGCTGGGCAAGGTCACAATCCTTGGGATTGACTCCAAATTGACCGGTGCCACTTACCCGATCAATGTGTACACCCCTGCAAACTACGTGGCCGGCGGTACGCCGCTACCGATAATTTACGCGACAGATGGCGGGAGTGACTCGTACCCCAACTTTCAAGTCATGGCCACGATTTTGGAGCAGCAGGGCGTGCGCGCCATCATGGTGGGCATTGGCAACTATGCACGGCGGGAGACGGACTACCGCTTGCCCGGCGCACCCAATTTCTATGCATTCATTACCCAAGAGTTGATTCCGTTTATAGAGCCGAAATACAGCGTCGACCCGAAGGCCCGCACGCTGAGCGGTCATTCCTACGGCGGGCTGTTTGCCCTGTTGGCCATGACCATGGACAGGCCAGCCAATGCGTACTTTCGCAACTTCAGTGCAATGGACGGTGCCTTCTCGTACCAAAATAATTGGCTTAACGAGCGGGAGACGCAGATGTTCGTGGCATCAGCTGGCAAGCTGCCCAACACCACTTTGGTTTTGTCCAGCGCAACCATTGCTGGCTTTGACACCATCGTTGAAAGCACCTATCAACGCTTGTTGGCCCGCAACTACGAGAATTTTTCCCTGAATCGAATCTCCGGCTACATGATGGGGCATGACGAAATGTTTATTCCGGCGTTTAGGGATTCGATGCGCTTGCTGTTTCCCAAGTAGTAGGACCCTACTTTCACGGGGTAGTACATTGAACTTGGCTACTATGATTTCTGTATGCCGCACCGTTTTTACGGGTGCTGTGCTAGGCGTCTTAGTAGCCTGTGGCGGTGGTGGCAGCACATCCACCAGCGTACCTTCGGTCACCGCTCCACCGGCCGCTACCGCAACAAGTAGCACCTTGTCTGCCTACCCACTGCAGGGAGCGATCACAACGCACTCCATTGATTCCAAAATGACGGGTGCAACCTACCCGATCAATGTCTACACTCCCTCGAACTACGTGGCTGGGAGCGCAGCGCTACCGGTGATCTACGCAACCGATGGTGGAAACGATGCCTATCCTGGCTTTCAGACAATGGCGACGATTTTGGAGCAGCAGGGCATACGCGCAATCATGATCGGCATAGGTAATTTTGCGCGGCGTGACATTGACTACCGGTTGCCGGGCGCAAACAACTACTACATCTTTTTAACCATCGAACTGATCCCATTCATTGAGAAGCTGTACAGCATCGATTCAAAAAACCGTACCTTGACCGGGCATTCCTACGGGGGTCTTTTTTCGTTTTTGGCCATGACCTTGGATATACCTTCCAATGGATACTTTCGCAACTTTATTGCGCTCGACGGTTCTTTTTGGCACCAGACTGATTTACTCAACGCAATGGAGAATCAAATGTTCGTGACTTCGGTCGGGAAGTTGCCCAACACTACCCTGGTGCTGTCCAGCGCCAGCGACAGAACCGGGAATGATCCGTTTGTCGAAGCTACCTACCAACGCTTGCTGGGCCGCAATTACCAAGGCCTCACCTTGCAACGCATTCCAACCTATGCCATGGGGCACATGGAGATGTTTGGACCGGGGTTCAGGGATTCGGTTCGTTTGGTGTTTGGCAAGTAGCGCCGAATCCAATACTTGGAGTGTTGATTCGCGGCAATTTATGCGTACGAGTTTTTTTGCTACACATTCCTCTTCGTCGGCCGTCTATGGATTTTCAAGTTCAAAGCCTACTACGCCATGAAAGCCTTGGTTCATTCCGAATACCCGTATTCGCTTACCTTTTAATTCTTCTGGGATTCTCGCGGATGCGGCGAAGCAATGTAAAGCGCCAGTCAAGACCGCGCGTCCGTCAGAGACTTCGTACTTTCCTTTGGTGACTTTTGCATCAGCAAGTTCCACACGTCCACGATCCCATACCCAGGCCCCCCTATTGCCAAATGGTTCTAGCCCATGGCGAACGTAAGAAACAATACCAGTCACGATCCAATCTGCCTGAGATTCGCATGACTTCTCAGTCGCTGCGACGTAAAAACATGGATTTGTTGGGCAAGGACGGTCAGCGTAAGACGGCTGACACAAGGCAAGGGGCAACAAGAAAAACACGGCCCATTTGAATTGGTGTTGTTTCATTGAATCAAGAAGTCCGTTTGGCAAGTTTGATTCAATGATACTTATTCGACGGAATCTAGCGCAATAGACGTCGCGAAACTACACCACTTGCGGTAAGTCGTGGTGTGTAAATTACTGCAAAATAAATAGCAGCTGACGCTTATTCTGCGAGGGCTACAGGCATATTTCGCATCAATCACCCCCGCCGCAAATCCCGCGTAAACGGAAACTCCTTACTTGCCGCCACATTGATCGTAGCCGGTGGCACGTTCATGACACCCGGTGTGTGGCCGGTGGATGTAAAGCGTGTCAGGCGGCGGCTTTCGGCTTCGAACGAGTTGACCGGGAAGCTTTCATATGCCAGCCCACCCGGGTGCGCCACGTGGTACTGGCAGCCGCCCAGCGAGCGCTTCATCCAGGTGTCCACAATGTCAAACGTCAGCGGTGCGTGCACGCCAATGGTGGGGTGAAGGCTGCTGGGTGGGTTCCATGCTTTGAAGCGCACGCCGGCCACATACTCGCCCACCGTGCCCGTGCTCTGCATGGGCAGTGCGCGGCCGTTGCAGGTGATGACGTAGCGGCTTTCGTTCAGGCCTTTCACATGCACTTCCATACGCTCCAGGGACGAATCGACATAGCGGGCCGTGCCGCCAGCAGAATTCTCCTCGCCCATCACATGCCAGGGCTCCAGTGCGCAGCGCAGTGTGAGGTCAATACCGGCGGACTGCACAGCACCTACCAGCGGGAAGCGGAATTCCACATGCGGTGCAAACCAGCTCGGGTCAAACGGGTAGCCCGCCAAGCGCATGTCTTCCACCACGTCGTCAAAGTCCATCTTGATGAAGGTGGGCAGCATGAAGCGGTCATGCAGCTCGGTGCCCCAGCGGGTCACCGGTGCCTTGTAGGGTGCTTTCCAGAACCGGGCCACGAGCGCGCGCAGCAGCAGCTGTTGCACGATGCTCATGCGGGGGTGGGGTGGCATCTCAAACGCGCGCAGTTCCAGCAGGCCCAAGCGACCCGTGGCCGAATCGGGCGAATACATTTTGTCGATGGAGAACTCGCTGCGGTGGGTGTTGCCGGTAGCGTCGATCAGGATGTTGCGCAGCGTGCGGTCCACCAGCCACGGCGGCATGCTTTGGCCGTACAGCTGCCGGTTCTTGTAGATTTGTTCGATGGCAATTTCCAGCTCGTACAGTTGGTCATTGCGCGCCTCATCCACACGTGGTGCCTGGATGGTGGGGCCGACAAACATGCCGCTGAACAAATAGCTCAAGGACGGGTGGTTGTGCCAGTACAGCAGCAGGCTGGCCAGCAGCTCTGGCTTGCGCAGGAAGGGGCTGTCGGCAGGGGTTGCGCCGCCCATCACAAAGTGGTTTCCGCCGCCGGTGCCGGTGTGGCGGCCATCGGTCATGAACTTCTCGGCCGACAGGCGTGATTCGAACGCCGCGTTGTACAAAAACTCGGTATTGGCGACCAGTTCTTTCCAGTTGTTCACTGGGTGAATGTTCACCTCGATCACGCCGGGGTCGGGGGTGACTTGCAGCAGCTTCAAGCGCGGGTCGCGCGGTGGCGGGTAGCCTTCCAGCACCAGCTTCACGCCCAGTTCTTTGGCCGTGGCTTCAATGGCGGCCAGCAGGTCCAGGTAGTCTTCCAGGCGCTCTAGTGGCGGCATGAAGATGTAGAGCACGCCGGATTTGTTGCCGATGGCTTCGGCCTTGGGGCCGTTGGCACGGCGCGGATCGCGCACTTCCACGCACAGTGCCGTGCGCGTAACCCAGTGGGCTGATTCGTGGCGCGCGGGGACGCGTGCAAAGTCAGTGGGTTCAGCTTGCGTTGCACGGCGTGCGGCTAATTCCGACAGCGTGCTGCCGGGTCCGGATCCGGGTGTGGCGGATGCAAGCCCAGATGTAGACACTGATGCGGTCGCGCTGGTCTTGCCATTCAATGCATTTTGGAACTTGCGTGCGGCTTCTTGTGGGGTGAGTGTGCCGCTCAGGTAGGGCACGTCAGCGCGCGCGGTTTGGCCACCAATCGGACCAGTAACGGGGCCACTGTTTGGACCAACACTGGAATAGCGTCCAGCGAAGGCGCTGTGCGCGGGCAATGCGTCACGCGGCGTGCTGGGATCGGTCTCCACCAGATAGGGGAAATCGGCCTTGCTGACCCAGGGTAACGAGTCCAGCGGCAGGCGCAAGCCCATGGGGGAGTCACCCGGCATGAGGTACATGCGCTCATCGCGCATAAACCAGGGGCCGGTGGTCCACTTGGGTGCGAAGAAATCCGGTGCTTCAGCGGCTTTGATGGGCAGCACATAACCCACAGCGGTGTCGAGTTTTTGCTCAAACACGCGGCGCAGGCGGGCGCGTTCCATCTCGTCGTCCAGTTTGGAGTTGAATGGGTCCACGTTCACCGGCAAGCGGCGTTCGCGCCACAGGTAGTACCACGCGTCTTCATACGCGGGCTGCACGTATTGGTCGGTCAGGCCCAGGCGCTTGGCCAATGCATTGGTAAAACGGTGGGCGTCTTCGCTGGTGTAGTGGGTAGGGTCGCGCTCGTCGGTAAACAGTGATGGGTCTGCCCACACTGGCTGCTTGTCGGCACGCCAGTAAATATTGAGCGCCCAGCGTGGCAATTGTTCACCGGGGTACCACTTGCCCTGGCCAAAGTGCAGGAATCCACCTTGGCCGTATTCGTCGCGCAGCTTGTGGACCAGCGCGGTGGCAAAACCGCGCTTGGTGGGGCCCAGGGCATCGGTGTTCCACTCCGCTGCGTCGCGGTCGTTCACCGCCACAAAGGTGGGCTCGCCACCCATGGTCAGGCGCACATCGCCTTCTATCAACTCTTGGTCTACTGCAGCGCCCAAGCGCATCACGTCCGCCCACTGCTCGTCGGTGTAGGGCAGGGTGACGCGGGGGGATTCGTAAATGCGGGTGACCTGCATGTGGTGGCTGAATTCCACCTCACTCTCGTCCACGCCGCCTTCTATCGGTGCTGCACCCGATGGATTGGGCGTGCACGCCAGCGGAATGTGGCCTTCTCCGGCCAAGAGGCCCGAGGTGGCGTCCAGACCGATCCACCCTGCGCCGGGCAGATAGACCTCGCACCAGGCGTGCAGGTCGGTGAAATCGACCTCGGTGCCACTGGGGCCGTCCAAGGCTTTCACGTCTGATTTCAACTGGATCAGGTAGCCCGATACAAAGCGCGCCGCCAGACCGCAATGGCGTAACAACTGCACCATCAGCCAGGCCGAATCGCGGCAGGAGCCAGAGCCCAGTTGCAGGGTCTCGTCTGGCGTTTGCACACCCGGCTCCATACGAATGGTGTACTTGACCGCGTTGTGCACCATGGTGTTGAGGTCCACCAGAAACATCACCGTGCGGCGCTTGGTGTAGTCGATCTTGGCCAGGCACTCGTTCATCAGATCGGTGCGCTCACCGGCCATCAGGTAGGGCAGCAGCTCTTCTTGCAGACCAGGTGCGTACTGGAACGGAAACTCTTCAGCCTCAGGTTCCAGGAAGAAATCAAACGGGTTGTAGACCGCCATCTCCACCACTAGATCGACGGTTACCTTGAATTCGCGCGTCTTGTCCGGGAACACCAGCCGCGCCTGGTAGTTGGCAAACGGGTCTTGCTGCCAGTTCAGGAAATAGCCGTTAGCGGGCTCCACCTTCAACGAATACGAAATGATCTTGCTGCGGCAATGCGGCGCAGGCCGCAGGCGCACTACCTGTGGGCCCAACGCCACCAGGCGGTCATAGGTGTAGTGGGTGACGTGGTTCAGTGCGGCGTGGATGGACATAGTGTGTCTCGCGGTGGTACTCGGTGTGTCTCAAAAATCAAAGCAAGGTCATCGATGTGGCCTGTGGATAGCTCGGTTGCCATAGTAACAAGCAATTCCCGAGCCAGATGGATTGAAGGCTACTTCCTCACCGAGGAATGCTTCGGTGACGCGCACTTTCACACACGTTAGCATGCACAGGTGCAGACCAACCCCACTACATCTCACCACATAGCGCAAGTGCTATTCCCAGCTCTGCTCGGCTTTGTGCTGGGTACAGCAATGCAGCTACAGCAGGCGGAATTGCTTTCATGGCAAGTGTATGCATCAATTGTGACATTAGCCCTCGTACTCATTGCGTGGGTAGCTACTAAAAGAATAGCAACTGGCTGGCGCATGGTTGCGGCTGCGGTGGCGCTGGGGCTGCTGGCCTTTGGTACAACGGGCCTGCGTGCCACGGTGTACCTGGCTGATACGCTGAACCCGGCGCTGGAGGGGCGCGACGTGCGGGTGACTGGAGTAGTGGCCAACCTGCCGCAGCGCAATGAATCGGGCTTGCGGTTTCGGCTGGAGGTAGAGTCCGCCGTGCTGGATGGCCAAGCCGTGCGCGTGCCGCCGCTAGTGGATGTGGGCTGGTACAACGGCGCTTTTTCGGCTGGGCCTGCCGTAGTGGTGGCTGATGTGCAAGCGGGTGAGCGCTGGGAGATGACCCTGCGCCTGAAGGCCCCGCACGGCAGCCGCAACCCGCATGGCTTTGACTACGAGCTGTGGCTTTGGGAGCAGGGCGTGCAGGCCACTGGCTATGTGCGCACATCGGCCAAAGACGCGGTTCCCCTACGGCTGGGCCAGACCTTGCAGCACCCCGTGGTGCTGGCCCGCCAGACAGTTCGCACCCGCATCTTCAAAGCGTTGAGCGCCGCCGGGCCGCCCCAAGGCGCGAAGGCCCCCATGGGGGGCAGCGACCCGCGTAGCGGTGGAGCGTGGGGGCAACACGCCGCCGGGATGATTGCCGCCCTGGTGGTGGGCGACCAGGCGGCCATTGACCGGTTGGATTGGGATGTATTCAGGGCCACGGGCGTGGCGCATTTGGTGTCCATCTCGGGCTTGCACATCACCATGTTCGCCTGGGGCGCGGCGCTGCTGGTGGGATGGTTGTGGCGGCGCTCTGGCCGCTTGTGCATGGCGGTGCCGGCCTGCAATGCAGCGCTGATTGGTGGCGTGCTGCTGGCTGCGGCCTACGCGGTGTTCAGCGGCTGGGGAGTGCCCGCGCAGCGCACCTGCCTGATGCTGGCTACCGTGGCGCTGCTGCGCCTGTCAGGCGCGCGCTGGCCGTGGCCGCAGGTGTGGATGCTGGCCTGTGCAGTGGTGGTGGCGTGTGACCCGTGGGCCTTGTTGCAAGCTGGGTTTTGGTTGAGCTTTGTTGCGGTGGGTGTTTTGTTTGCTACAGATATAGGAGCTGGTAACGCACATTCCACGAGGGCTAGCGGCCTAAAAAATCACACACTTTTTGGGCAGCAAGCTTCCGCAGGGCCGCCCCAAGGAAGATTAGCCCCCTTTGGGGGCAGCGTATTACGCGTAGCGAAAAGCGTGGGGGCCAGTTTCCGCGAGCAATGGATCATTACCGTGGCGCTGACTCCGCTAACCCTGCTGCTCTTTGGCCAAGTGTCGGTCGTCGGGTTGGCTGCCAATGCGCTCGCCATTCCGTGGATCACGCTGGTAGTCACGCCCTTGGCCATGCTGGGTGTCGTGCTGCCAGGGCTGTGGGATGTGGCTGCCACTGCCATTGGCTGGCTCTATGGCTACCTGCAGTGGCTCGCTACTTGGCCGTGGGCCACTATTTCGGTGGCGGTGCCGCCTTTGTGGGCAGCTGCGGCGGGTGTGATCGGTGGCGTGGTGTTAGTCTTGCCGTGGCAATGGTCCATGCGGGTGCTGGGTGTGCCCCTGTTGTTACCCGTGCTGTTGTGGCGGGCACCCTTGCCCCCGGTGGGGCAGTTTGAACTGCTGGCCGCAGACATTGGCCAGGGCAACGCCGTGCTGGTGCGCACCGCCAACCACGCTCTGCTGTATGACGCGGGCCCCCGCTACAGCCTGGAGAGCGATGCCGGGCACCGTGTGCTGGTGCCACTGTTGCAGGCGCTGCACACGCGGCTGGATACGCTGGTCCTGAGCCACCGCGACATCGACCACGTAGGCGGCGCACCCGCCGTGCTGGCCATGCAGCCGCAGGCGCAATTGCTTAGTTCAATCGAAGACAGCAATCCATTACAGACGCTGCGCCCCGCCACACGCTGCATTGCCGGGCAGCACTGGGAGTGGGATGGCGTGCAGTTTGACATCTTGCACCCGCAGGCTGAGGACTACGATGCGCTGGCTACGGCACAGGCTAAACCAAAACCCAATGGCATGTCGTGCGTGCTGCGGATATCTAATGGCGCACAGACAGCATTACTGGTGGGGGATATTGAACAGCCGCAAGAGGCGCGGTTGGTGGCAAGCATGGGAAATCTTGAAAATGCTTTGAAGAGCGATGTGCTGCTGGTGCCCCATCACGGCAGCAAAACGTCCAGCACCGCAGAATTTTTAGACGCCGTGGCTCCACGCGTCGCCATCGTGCAAGCGGGTTACCGCAACCGTTTTGGCCACCCGGCCTCCACGGTTCTGGAGCGCTTGGAACAAAGGCACATTCAAGTGGTCGATTCGCCCCATTGCGGAGCCTACGTCTGGAATTCCGGACAAGCCGCACAACCCCATTTTGGTGCATGCACTCGACAACAGGCATTGCGCTATTGGCACCATCGTGTGCCATAGTCGCAACCATAGCCCCGCCCTTGTGCATGGCGGGTGTGGCACTAACCTTGCTAAGTAGCTTACAGAGAGAGGTCTTTCATGCAGAAATTTGACGAGATGTATACCCAGTTGCCCTACGCGTTTTTCAGCAAGGGCGAGCAGGTGCGGGACCACTACAAGATCTACGATGCGTGGCTGGCCCGCCAACCCGGCGACATGATGGCCAAGCGCCGCGAAGAGGCGGAGATGATCTTTCGCCGCGTCGGCATCACCTTTGCCGTGTATGGCGAAAAGGACGAAGACGGCGCGGGCACCGAGCGTCTGATTCCGTTTGATTTGATCCCCCGCATCATTCCGGCGCACGAATGGTCCAGCATGGAGAAAGGCCTGGTGCAACGCGTCAACGCGCTGAACCGATTCATCCATGACGTGTACCACGACCAGGAGATCATCAAAGCCGGTATCGTGCCGCGCGACCAGATTGAGAACAACGCCCAGTTCCGCCCCGAGATGATGGGGGTGGATGTGCCCAACGCCATCTATTCGCAAATCTCGGGCATCGATATCGTGCGCGCCCCCGATGCCAATGGCAAGAGCGAATACTACGTGCTGGAAGACAACCTGCGCGTACCCAGCGGCGTGAGCTACATGCTGGAAGACCGCAAGATGATGATGCGGCTTTTCCCTGAGCTGTTCAACGCCCACCGTGTGGCGCCCATCGCGCATTACCCTGATTTGTTGCTGGAGACATTGCGTGCCAGCAGCCCCGCCACTACGGACCAGCCCACGGTGGTGGTGCTGACACCCGGCATGTATAACAGCGCCTACTTTGAACACGCTTTCCTGGCCCAGCAAATGGGTGTGGAACTGGTGGAGGGGCAAGACCTGTTCGTTAAAGACAACTTTGTGTACATGCGCACCACGCGTGGCCCGCACCGGGTGGATGTGATCTACCGCCGGGTGGATGACGACTTTTTGGACCCCACCGTGTTCCGCCCCACGTCCACGCTCGGGTGCGCCGGGCTCATCAACGCCTACCGTGCAGGCAATGTGACGATCTGCAATGCGGTGGGAACCGGTGTAGCAGACGACAAGTCCATCTACCCCTATGTGCCCAAAATGATCGAGTTCTATTTGGGCGAAAAGCCCATCCTGAACAACGTGCCCACCTACATGTGCCGCAACAAGGATGATCTGGCCTATACCCTGGCCAATCTAAAAGACTTGGTGGTCAAAGAAGTGCACGGTGCGGGCGGCTACGGCATGTTGGTAGGCCCTGCGTCTACCAAGGCCGAGATTGAAGACTTCCGCAAAGCGGTGCTGGCCAACCCCAGTGGCTACATCGCGCAGCCCACGCTCAGCCTGTCGAGCTGTCCCACGTTTGTGGAGAGCGGCATTGCGCCACGCCACATTGATCTGCGCCCCTACGTGCTCAGCGGCAAAACGGTGCAAATGGTGCCCGGTGGCCTGACCCGCGTGGCACTGAAGGAAGGCTCACTGGTTGTCAATAGTAGCCAAGGCGGCGGCACCAAAGATACTTGGATTTTGGAAGACGATGTTTCTCCCCCCGCCGCCGTCAATGGCGCTGCAACGCAATCGCAATCGCAATCCTGAAGGAGAACCACCATGCTGTCACGCACTGCCGATCACCTCTTCTGGATGGCCCGCTACACCGAGCGGGCTGAGAACACCGCACGCATGCTGGATGTGAACTACCAGACATCGCTGCTGCCACAGTCTGACGCCGTAGCCCAAGTGGGTTGGCAGGGGCTGTTGTCCATCAGCGAGCTGCTGTCCACCTACACCGAGCGCTATGGGGCCATTCAGGCCCGCGATGTGATGGACTTCATGGTCAAAGACGAGAGCAATCCGTCCTCCATTTTGTCGTGCCTGGGTGCTGCCCGTGAGAACGCCCGCGCCGTGCGCGGCACGCTGACGACCGAGGTGTGGGAAACCCAAAACACCACCTGGTTGGAAGTCAAACGCATGCTCAAGTCGGGCGACTTTGAGCGTGATCCGGCACAGTTCTTCGAGTGGGTCAAGTTCCGCTCGCACCTGTCACGTGGCGTCACGGTTGGCACCATGCTTATTGATGAAGCGCTGCACTTCATGCGCTTGGGTACATTCCTGGAGCGGGCCGACAACACCGCGCGTTTGGTGGATGTGAAGTTCCATGCCGTGCAAAGCGACTTTTATGGCACGGCCAGCGAGAAGGACCAGGAGTACGACTTCTACCACTGGAGCGCCATTTTGCGCAGCGTCTCGGGCTTTGAGGTGTACCGCAAGGTCTACCGTGATGTCATCAAGCCAGAGCGTGTGGGCGAATTGCTGATCCTGCGCCCTGATATGCCCCGCTCCATGCATGCCAGCCTCAATGGTGTGGTGAGCAATTTGGAGCTGATTGCGGGTGACCCATCCAGCGAAACCCTGCGTCGTGCGGGCAAGTTGTGTGCAGACCTCAAGTATGGGCGCATCGATGAAATTCTGGCCACCGGGCTGCATGCCTACTTGACGCAGTTTTTGGATCGAGTGAACGACCTGGGCGCTCACATTAGCCGGGAGTTTTTGGTGCCGGTTAGCGCATAAATTTCCGGGTCTGTGCACAGTGCATTTATTGGTCGGGAGAACCCGGCAATAATGGGCACTGACCATTACTTTGACCGGAAATTGGTATGCAGACCCCAGCAGCGCAGAGCGCCACATTAACCGCTACCGATCGAGAGCTTGACCGTGCATTGGCGTCAGGCCCGCTGCGCGACATTGTCATCCCACCATGCCCAGAGTTGCTCATTGCGCTGCGCAAGGAGATGGACAAGGCTGACCCCGATCCGCAAATCGTGGCCGGCATTGCCGGGCGCGATGTGGCCATGGCAGCATCCCTGATACGCACTGCCAATAGTCCCTACTACGCACGCTCACGCCCTGCCACGTCGGTCAACGAGGCGCTGGGTTTGCTCGGCCTGCGCATGACTGAAAAGCTGCTGACAGCCTTTTTGACCCGCAACTCCATACAAGTCAACTCCCCGCTACTGGAGCACTTTTGGGATACCTCCACCCGCCGCGCGCTGGCCATGGCACACATTGCCCGTCAGCTCTATGGGGTAGACGCTGAACTGGCCTACACCTGTGGCTTGTTTTGCCACGTGGGCATCCCCATCCTGATGCAAGGCGTGCGCGGCTACGCCGGCACCCTGACCGAAGCCCTGGCCCGCCAGGACCGCAGCTTTACAGAAACCGAAAACGCGGCCCACAAGACTGACCACGCCGTGGTGGGCGCACTGGTAGCCCGCACCTGGCGCTTGCCCACTCCCATCTTCCAGGCCGTGCGTCTGCACCACGATTTCACGATCCTGCACGACAAAAACGTAGCGCCAGAAGTTTGCACCCTGGTGGCCATGGGCTTGGTGGCAGAGCATTTGGTCGCTCTGCACGAAGCCGCTCCAGCGCTACGCGAATGGGGACTGCACGGCAGCGACTGCCTGGCCTGCTTGTCAGTCAGTGCGGATGAAGTCGAAGGCTGGTTGGATGCGTTGCATCCTGTCTTTGATAGTGTTGCGGTGGGGTGATGGGATCAGGGCTTTTATTCAAGCCCGCTTGCATACTTGTGTCGTGTATTAAAGAATGCTTTAATGTGAGTCAACTCAATTAAAGATATCTTTTGCACCATGCGCACTACTGGTACATACGCAATCTCCACAACGCTGGGTGAGCCAGTGCGGGCGTTTGTGCCGCATGCCCTGCCGCCGTCCAAGCCCATGCTGGCGCCCGAGTGCTATGTGGAGGCCAACCGCGTGGCCGAGCTTGCGCTGGCCCGGTTGTCTGGGGTGGCAGGGCTGGTGCCTTCGGTCGATTGGTTGCTCTACAGCGCCATTCGCAAAGAGGCGCTGCTGACCTCACAGATTGAAGGCACCCAAGCCACGCTGGCAGATTTGTTTAATGAAGAAGCTGGCTTTGCGGTGAGCAACACCGACGATGTGGAAGAGGTCACCAACTACCTGCGCGCCTTCCGGCTGGTGCAATCGCAGCTGCGTGACCCGGCTGGTCTGCCCTTGAGCGTGCGCCTGCTGTGCGATGCACACCGGCTGCTGATGGACGGTGTGCGGGGCAATGGCAAGCAACCGGGCGAACTGCGCCGCTCACAAAACTGGATTGGCGGTACGCGGCCCTGCAACGCGGTGTTTGTGCCACCCCCGCCCGAGCGGGTGCCTGCGCTGCTGGCAGACCTGGAGCGCTTCGTGCATGACCCAGTGCAGACCTTGCCGCCACTGGTGAAGACGGCGCTGATCCACCTGCAGTTTGAAACCATCCACCCCTTCCTGGATGGCAATGGCCGCATTGGGCGGCTGCTGATTGCTGCGCTGCTGGAGCACTGGGGCTTGTTGCCTGAGCCGCTGATGTACCTCAGCGGCTACCTGAAGCAACACCAGGCCGAGTATTACCGCCGCCTATCCAACGTGCGCCTTGAGGGCGACTGGGAAGGCTGGGTAGCGTTTTTCCTGGAAGGCGTGGCCGTGGCCGCGCAGGATGCCGAGCGCAACATTGTGGCCATCGCCACGCTGCTGGCCACCGACCGCCGCAGTTTGCTGGCTGCGCCCAACGCCGGGCCCAGCAGCTACCGCTTGTTTGAAATGCTGCCCATGATGCCGCGCTTCACGATCGACCAAGTGCGCCAGAAGCTTGACACCAGCTTCCCCACCGCCACTGCGGCAGTCAAGGTGCTGGAGGATTTGGGTATTGTTACTGAGCTGACCGGGCAGAAGAAGAATCGTAGCTACAGTTATGCAGCGTATATTGCGCTGCTGGCTGAATAGGATATTCAAGGGCGGCGCATGATGGACGTGGGTTGACTTCAGGTGGGCTACACCAAATGGGAAAACTTCCTCAACGCTGTCAGCAACGCCAAACCTGCGTGCGAGGTATCTCGGCGTGTCATTACCAACCATTTTCCTGACGCCAGGAAAATGGTTGAACTGGACTCTGGCAGCCAGGACTTTGCTCTCATCCTCAGCAAGGGCGACCACGCCCTGTTTGGCAAAAGCACCCAGGCCATGAAAGCTCAGTAAAAGGTGCCCAACAGCCGCCAGCAGAAGATGTGAAAAAAGTCAAGCGGCGCTTGGCATCTGAAGACAAAATGGCCATCAACAAGCCAGACCGGCTAGACACCTGAAGCACCTGTGGCGCCCCGGTTTGGGTGAAATTGCTCAGCTTGGCGCAGGTATAGTCATACCCCATAACGTGCGAGACAAATACCATGCTGATCAAATCGGCGGACGACAAGTCCAAACGCCTGGCGTTGCTGCAAGACTCGCAGCAGTCCCCTATGCTGGATTCACGCCAAAAAGACTGGTTGCGCGACGAACTGCGCCGGTGCACGACCGGGATTGAGGGTGAGCGTGCCGCCGCCTTTTATTTGGACGGCCACTACAAAGACGGCCCGAACAATGTGCTGTTGCACGACTTGCGCTTTGAAGTGGACGGCGAAGTGGCCCAGATTGACCACTTGGTCATCAACCGTACTGGCTACATCGTGCTGATAGAAACCAAGAACTACTCAGGCGACCTGGAAGTGAACGCGCATGGCGAATTTACCGTGCGCTATGGCAAAGAGCGTTACGGCATCCCGTCCCCCTATGAGCAAAGCCGCCGCCATGCGCGGATATTGTCCAAACTGCTGGAGCGCCTGGAGATCGGCACCCGCACCGACAAGCTGCCAGACTTTCACAACGTGGTGCTAATGCACCCCAAGGCCATCATCCAGCGGCCTGACCCCAAGGCGTTTGACACGAGCTTCCTGATCAAGGCAGACCAGTTTCGGGCGTGGCATGAAAAGCTGGTGGATGGACTTGGTGCGGCAGCAGTATTCAAGGCGTTGATCAATGTACGTAGCCCGGACACGATTGCAGATTGGGGCCAAAAGCTCAGGCGCCAGCACCGCCCCGCAGATTTGCTGGACTTGCCGCCATTCATGCAGCCCAAGCCCAAGCTGGCACAAACTGACACCGCACTAAAGAGTCCCGCGTCGGCTCCAGCTGGGGCACCCGCAACACCTGCAATTGCAGAAGCCGATACATCTTTGGTCAAAAAGCTGATTTGCGCCCAATGCCGTGAGAAGATCAGCTTCCCCGAAGGCAGATTTTGCTGGAACAACGTCAAGCGCTTTGGCGGATTGCAGTATTGTCGGGAGCACCAGGGGTTGTTTACTTGAGCAAGAAAATCGGATAGTCACTAAATGGCACTACACCCATCCTTTCCCAGCTCGCCGTACGAGGTCCTAGACCCTGCGGTGCGCTGGTTCCCCGCAGCAGAGGAAATGCGGGACACGGCCTACGAAAAGCTGCTGCCGCCCCTGGTTGCCAAGGTGCGGCAAGAGGTGCAGGACTGGCGGGCAGCAGGCTACAAGGGGGCCTCGGAGACTTCCAAGGCCCTGTTGCAGTGGTGGTTCGATACACATCATTTGATCGGACAGGCTGACGGTACGCAATCCGAGTTCCGCTACTACTTCGCCCAGCGTGAGGCGGTGGAGTCGGTCATCTGGCTGCACGACGTTCGCAAGGCCCGCGACAAGTACGACCTGTTGCGGTTCGACGCCTCGGGAGCCGTGTCGAGCAACATGTTCGACGAGGAGTGGCCCCGCTTCGTTGTCAAGATGGCCACGGGCGCGGGCAAGACAAAGGTGCTGTCGCTGCTGATGGCGTGGAGCTATTTCCACAAGCTCTACGAGCCCGACTCCACGCTCTCACGCAACTTCCTGCTGATCGCCCCAAACATCATCGTGTTGGACCGCCTGCGGGCCGACTTCGATGGCCTTCGCATTTTCTTCAACGACCCAGTGCTGCCGGACAACGGGCACACGGGCCACAACTGGCGGGATGATTTTCAGCTCGCCCTGCACATCCAGGATGACGTGCGGGTGGTTCGGCCCACGGGCAACCTATTCCTGACCAACATCCACCGCGTCTATCTTGGTGAAGTGCCCGAACCTTCGCTGGACGACGACGACCTGCGGGACTATTTCCTCTCGCCCTTTGGTGATACGCCTGTAGGCAAGACCACGGACAGCAAAACCGACCTGGGCGAGCTGATCCGCGAAATCGACGAACTGGCCGTTTTCAACGACGAGGCCCACCACATCCATGACCCCCGCATGGCGTGGTTCAAAAGCATCCAGGACATCCACCACCGCATGCTACAAAAAGACTTGCGGCTGTCCATCCAGATCGACGTTTCGGCCACTCCCAAGGCAAATAACGGAGCCATCTTCGTGCAGACCATAAGCGACTACCCGCTGGTGGAGGCCATCGCCCAGAACGTGGTCAAGCACCCCGTACTGCCCGATGCTGTGAGCCGGGCCAAGCTCACCGAGCACAAGAGCCCCATCGTCAGCGAAAAGTACGCCGACTACCTGGCCCTGGGCGTCGAAGAGTGGCGAAAGAGCTATGCCGAGCATGAGAAGTTGGGCAAGAAGGCCGTGCTCTTTGTGATGGTAGATGACACCAAGAACTGCGACGAGGTGGGTGCCTATCTTGAAAAAGTTTGCCCTGACTTGCAGGGTGCGGTACTGGTTATCCACACCAAGGCCAATGGTGAAATCTCAGAGGCTTCCAGCGGCAAGAGCAAGGGCGAGTTGGAGCTGCTACGCAAGCAGTCCAATGAGATCGATACATGGAAGTCGCCTTACAAGGCCATCGTATCGGTGCTGATGCTCAAAGAAGGTTGGGACGTTCGTAACGTCAGCGTCATCGTCGGCTTGCGTGCCTATTCCGCTCAAAGCAATATCCTGCCCGAGCAGACCTTGGGCCGTGGCTTGCGTCGCATGTACTTTGGCAGCGAGCAGCGGGAAACCGTGTCCGTCATGGGCACGCCCGCCTTCATGGACTTTGTGGAATCCATCCAGAGTGAGGGCGTCAGCTTTGAGCGGGTGCCCATGGGCGGCAGTGGCGGTAAGGAACGCCAGGACTCCCTGGTGGTGGAAGTCGAGAAGGACGCCGCCACGAAGAACATCGACGAGTTGGACATCGCCCTGCCCAGGCTGACCCGTCGCTTCAATCGCGAGTTCAAGGACCTGGGCGAGCTAGACCCGTCATCCCTCGGCAACAAGCCCTTGCCAGTCAAGCCGTTCACGCCCGAAGAGACCCGCGAAATCGTCTTCAAGACCATGCTCGACGCGGAGGTGGACCACACCATCCAGCTCGACACCAGCGGCGTGGCCGACTTCCGTTCAGTGGTGGCCTTCTTCGCCCGTCAGCTCTTGAAGGACCTGCGGCTGGTGGGTGGGTATGAACTGCTCTACCCCAAGGTCAAGGCCTTCATACGCGACCATTTGTTTGACCAGGCCGTCGATCTTGAAAGCCCCGTGGTGCTGCGGAACTTGTCCGAAGCCGAAGTCAGCAAAGTCATCTTCGACAGCTTCCGCACGGCCATCAACGGCTTGACGATCCGCGAGGCGGGTACGTCCCGCATCGATGGCACCATCAAGCTGCGAGACACGCGACCGTTCCGCACCCAGCCCCGAGGGTTTTTCCAGGCTAAGAAGTCGGTGTTCAACCGCATCGTGGGTGAGGGCTCAGCGGACGGCTTGGAGCTGGCCTTTGCCTCGTTCCTTGACGGTGCCGAGGACGTACAGGCCTTCGGCAAGAACTACATGGCGGTGGGCTTCAAGATCGACTACGTGAAGGCCAGCGGCGAGCTGTCCACCTACACGCCCGACTTTATCGTCCGCACCAAGGATGGAGCTGTCTGGATCGTCGAAACCAAAGGCCGCGAGGAGCTGGACCTGCCACAGAAGATGCGACGGCTGGGCCAGTGGTGTCAGGACGCCACCGAGGCCAGCAAGGACGAGGGCGGCACGAGGTATGGTTTCGTCTACGTCGATCAAGAGAGCTTTGAGCAGCACAAGCCCACCACCTTCGCAGGGCTAGTGAGTGCCTTCCGTGAATACCAAAATCAAGAATTGGGAGCCTGACCGATGGCACGTCAAGACAAGAAGACCTACGACCTCAGCGAGGCCGAGCAACGCGATCTGTTCAACTTGATCCAGCAGGGCAAGGCCCTGCCCGAAAAGTACCGTTTCCTCCTGTTCGAGGACAAGCGTGAAGTCGAGTTAGTCTGGAACGGCAAGACCAGAGACGTCTGTACGACCGTGCTGCCCTTTCAGACGCTGGAACACATCGACGAGCCCCGCAAGGAGACCAAGACCCAGAGTGACCTTTTCGACAGCCGTGGACGGCAAACAAAGGGCTGGTCCAACAAGTTGATCTGGGGGGACAACAAGCTCATCTTGTCTTCTTTGAAGGCTGGGCCACTACGCCAGCAGATTGAGGACGCGGGAGGTTTGAAGCTGATCTACATTGACCCGCCTTTCGACGTGGGGGCCGATTTTTCATTGGATGTCGAGATAGGTGGGGAGACGTTTCACAAGGAGCCCAATATCCTCGAGCAGATCGCCTATCGTGACACCTGGGGACGAGGTGCAGACAGCTTTCTCGCAATGATCTACGAGCGACTCATTCTGATGCGAGACCTGCTGGCCCCAGATGGGTCAATCTATGTGCACTGCGACTGGCATGTGGGGTATGCACTTCGGAGTGTGTTGAACGAGGTCTTTGGTGCAGATAACTTTATTAACGAAATTGTTTGGCACTATTACAACAAAATGGCTCCTGTCAGTGCGTGTTTTCCAAGAGCCTCTGACCGTATTCTTTCTTATTGCAAGACTAAGGGGGACTACACGTTCTTTCAGCAGTACGAAAAATTAGACGTCCCTGTGAAGCGATTGAAGCGCCAATTTGTTGGCGGCAAGGCCATCAATGCGAGAGATGAAGATGGCAACGTTCAATATATCGAATTGGACAGGAAGCGACTAGATGATGTGTGGCGAATGTCGATGCTTCAACCCGCTGACAAGCGCGAATACCTCGCATATCGTACGCAGAAGCCCGAGGCTCTGATTGCGCGAATCATTCTGGCCAGCACTAATCCTAACGATCTCATTGCCGACTTCTTCTGCGGCAGCGGGACCACTGCCGCAACGGCGGAAAAATTGGGGCGAAAGTGGATCGCAACTGATCTTGGTAAGTACGGCATCCACACTACCCGCAAGCGCTTAGTCGGAGTTCAGCGTGAGCTAAAAGCCACCGAGAAGAACTTCCGAGCTTTCGAGGTCTTGAACCTTGGCCGCTACGAGCGCCAGGCCTACCTCAACATCGGCGGTCGCCTTTCTGCGGACCAGCGGGCGGCAGCTCTCTCGGAAAAGGAACGCGAGTTCCGCGACCTGATCCTGCGTGCCTACAAGGCGATCCCGTTCGGCGCAGAAGGTGATGCCCAGGATGGCTTCTTCCACGGTGCCCGTAATGGCCGTTTGGTGGTCATCGGCCCGATCAACCTGCCCGTGGGTCGCCTGTTCGTCGAGGAGGTCATCACCGAGTGCCGCAAGCGTGGGGCCTCACGGGTGGACATCCTGGCCTTCGAGTTCGAGATGGGCTTGTTCCCTGCGGTGTTGGAGGAGGCCCGCAGCAAGGGTATCGAACTCAGCCCGAAGTACATCCCTGCCGAGGTCTTTGACAAGCGGGCGGTGGACAAGGGCCAAGTGGTATTCCACGACATCAGCTTCGTCGAAGCGAGCCCCCGCTACGACAAGAAGAACAAGCTCGCCGTGAGCATCGAGCTGTCCGATTTTTCCGTGTACTACACGCAGGGGGCGGCAGAGGCAGCGATTGCCGCCTTGAAGGAGGGCAAGAACGACGTGATCTGCGAGCAGGGCCAGCTTTACAAGATCAGCAAGAACAAGGAAGGCGTGGTGAATCGGGAGCGGTTGACCAAGCACTGGACCGATTGGGTGGATTATTGGGCTGTGGACTTCGACTACCTGCAACGCAAGGAAATCATCAAGGTTCCAGTGGGCACGGGCATCGGCGGTGTTGCCAGCCTGGAAGGCTTCGAGCCGCCGCAGGGTGAATTAAACCTGCCCGAGTTCGAGGAGCGGTGGACGGGGGGCTACATCTTTGAGAACGAATGGCAGAGCTTCCGTACCCGCCAGAGTCGCGACTTGGAGTTAACCACTGCTCAACACACTTATGACCGCGCAGGGCGCTATACGGTGGCCATAAAGGTGATCGACATATTTGGAAACGATACGATGACGCTGGTGCCGGTAAATGTCGGTTAAAACAATGCTGGAAATGCGAACATGACTCCTCTGACTGATCAAGAACTTCTGGTGCTAATTCACGATCTTGAAAGTGATCGCGCAGAGCGCAAGCAGGCATGGGCAGGTAATGCCCCTGAAAAGGCACGCCAAGCCGTTTGCGCCTTTGCAAACGATCTACCGAACTATGGTCTGCCCGGTGTTCTTTTTGTCGGCGTCAAGGACGATGGCACGCCAATGGGCCAGGAGTTTGTTGTTACCGACGAGTTGCTGCAGACGCTTGCGGACATCAAAACCGACGGCAAGATTACGCCACCACCGACCTTGACCGTGGCTAAGCGCAGCTTGCTGGGGCGGGATGTAGCTGTGGTGACAGTTTGGCCTGCAGATGCCCCGCCAGTGAGATTGGATGGACGCATCTGGATTCGAACTGGCCCCAGGCGTGGACAGGCTTCTGCCCAAGATGAGCGAGTTCTCAATGAAAAGCGGCGCTACCGCGACCAGAGTTTCGATACTCATCCTGTGAGTGGGAGCGCCATTGATGACTTGAGTCGCAGCTACTTTGAAAGCGAGTATCTACCTCAGGCTGTAGCCCGCGATGTGTTGGAGGTGAACGGTCGTAGCTATGAAGAGCGCTTGGCTTCGTTGGGCATGATTGCAAGCGTGGACGACCCTACGCCTACGGTGGTGGGTTTGCTGGCCTTGGGCAAGAGTCCGCGTACCTGGGTTCCATCGGCTTACATTCAATTTTTGCGCATCCGGGGCACGCAGTGGGGTGACCCTGTGGCTGACGAAGCGGAGATCGACGGTAACCTAGACACAATGCTACGTCGGCTGGACGAGAAGTTGAAAGCGACGCTAACAACGGCAGTCGATTTCACTTCAGGGACGACTACCGAAGTGAGGGCTATGCCATATCCCTTGTCGGCATTGCAACAGTTGGCGCGCAACGCGGTAATGCACCGAACTTATGAAGGTACGAACGCCCCTGTCCGCATTTATTGGTTTGACGATCGGATTGAAATTAGTAACCCAGGTGGGCCGTACGGTGCCGTGACTCAGGAGAATTTCGGGCGTCCTGGGGCTAGTGACTACCGCAATCCAGTCTTGGCAGCTGTGCTCAAGAATATGGGTTTTGTGCAGCGATTCGGTTTTGGTATCGCCGAAGCCCGGCGTGCCATGCAAGCTAACGGTAATCCTATGCCTGAGTTCCAAGTGGAGCCAACTAACGTACTCGTTACCTTGAAATTGGCCTCGATGGGAGGCGTGTCATGAGTGTTCCTGTTCTGACCTTCTTTAACAACAAAGGTGGGGTTGGCAAGACTTCGTTGGTGTTCCATCTTGCGTGGATGTTTTCAGAGATGGGAAAGCGAGTGGTTGCCATTGACCTAGATCCCCAGGCCAATCTGACATCAGCGTTTCTCTCGGAAGAAACGCTGGTAGATTTGTGGGATCCACAGGTATCGCCACTGGGGGGTACAACCATCTTTAGATGTATCCAGCCGCTCACGAAAGTTGGTGATATCCAGCGGCCAGTCACACAGAAAATTAATTCGAAGTTGCATCTGGTTCCAGGCGACTTGGCGTTGGCCGGCTTTGAAGACCAATTGTCCACCGCCTGGACGGCGGCGATGGATTCAAATCAGAACAATCTGTACCGACCATTCCGATTGCTTACAGCGTTCTGGCAGGTTGCGCAGATGGCCGCTGCGGACAACGAAGCAGATTTGATTCTCGCCGACGTTGGGCCTAACTTGGGGGCCATAAACCGTTCTGCGCTCATTGGCAGTGACCATGTGGCTATTCCATTGGCCGCGGACTTGTTTTCATTGCAGGGCTTGCGCAATCTGGGGCCTACACTTGCTGCATGGCGGACCGATTGGAATCGGAGAACGACTAACTGGCTTGAGCCGGATTTCGATCTGCCGCTGGGGAAAATGCGACCCGAGGGGTATATCCTTATGCAACACATGGAGCGACTGTCACGCCCAGTTAAAGCCTACAAAAAATGGGGCGATCGAATCCCAGGCACGTACAGGGAAAGTGTTCTGAGTCAGCCCGTTAGTGGGTTGTCCAGGGCAAATGACGGTAACTGCTTAGCGCGTTTGAAGCACTATCGCAGCTTAATTCCCATGGCCCAAGAGGTGCGCAAGCCAGTGTTCCATCTCACGTCTGCAGATGGTGCAATTGGTAGCCACTCGCAGGCTGTTAGGGATGCTTGGAGCGACTTCAAGGCACTTGCCGTCGCTCTTGATGAGCGTATGCAAACGGCATAGCTTCAGTTTCAGGTTTTTAAAGACAAAGCCCGCCAGGTGGAAGCCTGGCGGGCTTTGTCTTTTGGGGTGAACAGGCTTACTTCCCCAACTTCAAAAAGTCATCCCCTTTACCCAACTCCAACATCCCCGCATTGGAATAAATCCCCAGCTTGGCCCGCGTATCCGTAATGTCCAAATTACGCATAGTCAGTTGCCCAATCCGATCCAGCGGACTGAAAGGCGCATCTTCCACCTTCTCCATGCTCAAGCGCTCAGGCGCATAGGTCAGGTTGGGTGATTCGGTGTTCAGCAGCGAGTAGTCGTTGCCACGGCGCAGTTCCAGGGTCACAGTGCCGGTGATCGCACTGGCGATCCAGCGCTGGGCGGTTTCGCGCAGCATGATGGCTTGGCTATCAAACCAGCGGCCTTGGTACAGCAGGCGGCCCAGCTTGCGTCCGTTGTCGCGGTATTGCTCGATGGTGTCTTCGTTGTGGATGCCGGTGACCAGGCGCTCGTAGGCGATGAACAGCAGCGCGAGGCCGGGGGCCTCGTAGATGCCGCGGCTCTTGGCTTCGATGATGCGGTTCTCGATCTGGTCGCTCATGCCCAGGCCGTGGCGTCCGCCAATGCGGTTGGCTTCCAGAATCAGCGTCACCAGGTCGGGGTATTCCACGCCGTTCAGCGCCACCGGGCGGCCTTCTTCAAAGCGCACGGACACTTCTTCGGCTTTCACCACGCAGTCGTCTTTCCAGAAGGGCACGCCCATGATGGGGTTGACGATCTTCATGCCGCTGTTCAGGTTCTCCAGGTCTTTGGCTTCGTGCGTGGCGCCCAGCATGTTGCTGTCGGTGCTGTAGGCCTTTTCGGCGCTCATCTTGTAGCCAAAGCCGTGCGCGGTCATGAAGGCGCTCATCTCGGCGCGGCCACCCAGTTCATCAATAAACGCCTGGTCTAGCCAGGGCTTGTAAATCTTCAGCGCGGGGTTGGTCAGCAGGCCGTAGCGGTAGAAGCGCTCGATGTCGTTGCCCTTGAAGGTGGAGCCATCGCCCCAGATGTTGACGTCGTCTTGCTTCATGGCGCTGACCAGCATGGTGCCGGTCACGGCGCGGCCCAGCGGCGTGGTGTTGAAGTAGGTGACGCCAGCAGTGCTGATATGGAAAGCTCCGGCCTGCAGCGCGGCTATGCCTTCAGCTGCCAGCTGTGGGCGGCAGTCCACCAGGCGGGCTTTTTCTGCGCCGTATTCCATGGCCTTGCGGGGGATTTCGTCGTAGTCCGCTTCGTCGGGCTGGCCCAAGTTGGCGGTGTAGGCGTAGGGCAGGGCACCCTTGCGTTTCATCCAGTGCAGGGCGGCGCTGGTGTCCAGGCCACCAGAGAAGGCGATGCCGACCTTTTGGCCGACGGGGATGTTTTGCAGGATGGTGTTTGACATAAATTGGCCTCTAGCCCTCGTGGAATGTGCGTGAGCAGCTATTAAAAATGTAGCAATTTTGGTGTGGTCACAATGACCCGAATCAACCGCTGATCAACCAAAATGGCAGATGTAGTGGTAGGCGTCAAAGCCCGCGGTCACGCGGATGTCGAACTTGGCATTGCCCGGCACGCTGAATTTGTCGCCCGCGCCAGAGGTGATCCACGCATCAGTACCTGCCAGCTTGTAGTCGCAGCTACCGGCCACGCATTCCATGATCTCGGGCGCGCCAGTGTTGAAGGTCAGGGTGGATGGCAGGATCACGCCAACCGATTTTTTGGTGCCGTCTGCAAAGGTGATGCCGTGGCTCACGCATTTGCCATCAAAGTACACGTTGGCGGTGGTGGTGACGGAGACGTCGTCGATCTTGGCGGTGGGGGTATTGCTCATGGTGCGAGATAGTGTGAAGTAAGAGATGGGCCGCTGCGCGGCGCGCCGAATGGGCGACAGCCGGGTATTTTAAGGCAGGTGCGAAGCAAAGGTTTCCGGCTTGAAGCCTACGGTGACAGCACCGTCGTCCCATTCCACCACGGGCCGTTTGACCACGCTGGCGTGGGCCAAGGCAAGGGCGCGGGCACTAGCCTGGTCCACCACAGCGGATTTTGCTTCGTCGGGCAATGCCCGCCAAGTGTTGCCTTTGCGGTTGATCAGTGTTTCCCAACCCACGGATGTGAGCCAAGCGTCCAGCTGCGCTTCAGGCACGCCCTGCTTTTTGAAGTCGTGGAAAAGGTATTCCACCCCTTGATCGGTCAGCCAAGTGCGGGCCTTTTTGACGGTATCGCAGTTGGGAATGCCGTACAGAGTAATCATGGTGCTGAAATGAAAAACAACTTAAGATGAGGCCATTGTCGCGGATGCATGTGCATCGCCTGTCTGGGTGCTGGAATGAACGAACATTTTGACAACAGAAGAGCGTTGGCCGCACTGGTTGGGGTCTTTGTTGTGGCGTCCGTCTTGAGCTACCTGGTGGTCAGGGACGCGGTCAACAAGACTATTGAGCGCCAGGCACTTGGCATCGCTGAAATTGTTGCCAGCCAGGCGGTAACGGCGCGTACCGTGTATTCCCACGAAATTGTGGACAAGCTCAAAGCCGATGGCTTTGGGGCGAATGTGGCGGCTGCGGGCATGCCGGGTCATGTTCCTATTCCCGCGCAGTTTCTCAAGCTGGTAGGGCAGGCCTCCTCGCTCAACTCCAACCGGTTGTACGAGTACAAGCCCATCAGCAAATGGAATTTGGAGGCTACGCAGGGTCTTGATGACGACTTCCTGCGTTGGGCGTGGCCGCAGTTAGAGCAGCAAGACAAACTCGATCCGCAACAGCCCATTGCATGGAAGCCCGTTTCCCGATTTGAAATGCATGACGGCCAGCGCGTACTGCGCTATCTGTATGCAGACCCAGCGTCACAAGTCGGTTGCGTAGCCTGCCACAACGACTATGAAAAACGACCGGAAATCGTTGCGCGACGCGCCGCTGCCGGTGCCGCGCCACTCAAGCAGTGGCAGCTGCACCAGCTCATGGGGGCACTGTCTGTGACCATTCCACTGGACCAAGCGCAGCGCGTTGCGGGTGGGCAGGTCAATGAATCAACCGTGTTTTTCTCGGTCATCTTGATTACGAGCTTTGTGGTCATGCTGTGGTTCAACTGGCGCTTGTCGCGCCAGACGCAAAAATTACTGGAGACTGAAGCCATTCTCCATCGCTCCCAGGCGGAGTTGGCGCGCAGCGAGGCCAATGCCACGATCACGACACTGGCCGCCAGCGTGTCACATGAGCTCAGTACCCCATTGGGCAATAGCCTGATGACGTCCAGCACCATGGTTCAGCAAGGCAAGGCGTTTGAGCAGCAGCTGAACGACAACCAACTGACCCGTACCACATTGGCCAATTTTGTGCGTGGTGTGCAGGAAGGTAATGATCTGATCTTGCGTAACCTGCACCGGGCCGATGAGTTGCTGCAAAACTTCAGGCAGGTCGCCAACGACCAGACCAGTGAAGCGCAACGCCGCTTTGACCTGGCCGCCACGGTGCAAGAGGTCTTGGCCACACTGGCACCTACGCTCAAAAAGAGTCCCAACAAAGTTGTGACTGAAATTGAGCGCGGCATCATGCTCGATACGTTTCCGGGCCCCCTGGGGCAGATCGTGATCAACCTGACCAACAACGCGTTTTTGCACGCGTTTGAGGGGAGACAGAACGGGGTGCTGACGATTCGCGCGCAGCGGTCGGGTGACCGCATCCAAATGATGTTTTCTGACAATGGTGTGGGCATGACCGATGACACCTTGGAGCGCCTGTTTCAGCCGTTTTTTAGCACCAAGATTGGCCAGGGCGGCACTGGCTTGGGCATGACGATTGTGGAAAATTTAGTGCGCAAGCTCGGCGGTGTTCTGAAGGTGCAGACGGTTCTGAACGAGGGAACCACTTTTAGCTTTGAGTTCCCAATGGTCGCCCCCGGCACACGGGCGTAATCGATTGGGCGTGCGCGCCCGTTCTTTGCCTGATATCAGGCACCAGGTGCAGACTTCTTTTGTTTCACTTGGACGGATTCTGGCTTTAAGCGTACCGATGTGGGCGACGGTGCACCCCTGCACGCAGGCAAATGCGTGCAGGCAAACCAACGGACGCTGGAGCAGGCGGTTTGGGCGTTCTGCGCAGGTAAAGGAGGAGCCCGCGTAGCGGGCGGGGGACACGGAGCAGAATGCCCAAGCCGCCTGATCCAGCCCCGCCCACAGGAGCCCGCCCCTGACCGTCGGCGACAATCTATGTCAGCATGGAAACACCAAAGACTCTTACCGACTGGCTTACCCACTGTGAGCGCCTTCACCCCACCGCCATCGACATGGGCCTGGACCGTGTGCGCACGGTCGCTCAGCGTATGGAGATCCGTTTCGACTGCCCGGTCATCACCGTGGCTGGAACCAATGGCAAGGGCTCTACTTGTGCCATGCTGGAGTCGATTCTGGGGCAGGCGGGCTACCGCACCGGTCTTTTTACATCGCCACACCTGGTGCATTTTGAGGAGCGTCTGCGACTTTGTGGCGAGTCTGTGAATGCTACAAAGTTGGTAGCAGGCTTCGAAGCAGTGGAGAGGGCTAGATGCTTAAATGGCGCAGTAATTTCCCTTAGCTACTTCGAATTCTCCATGCTCGCTATCTTCGATACCATGATGCGCAGCAATCTGGATGTGGTCATTCTGGAGGTCGGGTTGGGTGGCCGCCTGGACTCGACCAACATCATTGACACAGACTGCGCCATCATCACCAGCATCGACCTGGACCATATGGACATACTGGGCCCGGACCGCGAAAGCATTGGCCGCGAAAAGGCTGGCATCATGCGCACCGGCAAGCCAGTGATTGTGAGTGACCCAGTGCCGCCACAGAGTGTGTTGGACCATGCGCTGGAAGTGGGTGCAGACCTGTGGCGTGTGGGGCGGGACTTTAATGTGTCGGGCGACAAACAGCAATGGAGTTGGGCAGGGCGGGGCCGCAGATACAGCGGCTTGGCCTACCCGGCGCTACGGGGCGCCAACCAGCTGGTCAACGCGGCGGGAGTGTTGGCAGCATTGACCGCGATGCGCGAGCGCTTACCTGTTACAGCACAGGCCGTGCGCAATGGTTTTGCGTTTGTGGAGCTGCCCGGGCGCTTTCAGATCATTCCTGGCCAACCCACCTTGGTGCTGGATGTGGCACACAACCCGCACTCCGTGGCAGCACTGGCGGCCAATCTCGACGCCATGGGCTACTTTCCCACCACCCATGCGGTTTTTGGAGCCATGGCTGATAAAGATCTGGCCCCCATGCTGGCCAAGGTCAGCCCTGTGTTGGATCGCTGGTACTTTACGGACTTGCCCACGCCAAGGGCCGCGCGGGCAGACGCGCTCCTGGCCCAATGGCAAGCACAAAGCACGCGCAAGGAAGCTCGGGGCTCTACCCATGCCGACCCTATGGCTGCACTCCATGCGGCCATAGCCGCTGCAGACCCCGCTGATAGAATCGTTGTCTTTGGATCGTTCTACACCGTGGGTGGCATCCTTGCACACGGCGTGCCCCGCCTGCTGGCCCAACATTTGAACTCCTGAATCACCTGACCCATGGCCTTTTTCAAATTTCGCAAAGGTGGCGACGAGCATCCCGCCCCCGCTCCTGCCGCCGAGAGCGTGGAGGCCATGCGCACGCGGGCCAGGCACCGCTTGATTGGATCGTCGGTCCTGGTGCTGCTGGGCGTCATTGGCTTTCCGCTGTTGTTTGATAGCCAGCCGCGCCCCATTGCGGTGGATATTGCGATCGAAATCCCCGACAAGAGTGCAGCCAAGCCCTTGGCAGCCGCACCTGCCGCACAAGCCAGCAAGGCGGGGGCAGACATTGTGGTGGAATCCGATGCAGGTAAGCCACACACTGTCGCGCCAACCGCACCGGTTGCAGTAGCGCCAGCCGCACCTGTGCCAGCGGCGACCCCTGCACCTTCGCCGTCCCGTGCGGTGGCGGGCGCGGTGTCGGTGGCTCCCGCTGCGCCGGTTAAGCCAGCTGCCAAGCCCGAACCCAAACCTGCTGAGAAGCCTGTAGTCAAGCCAGTCGAAAAACCAGTTGAAAAGCCCGCAGAAAAGCCACAAACGCCGGTAGATGACGGGGCCAAGGCGCGCGCATTGCTGGAAGGCAGAGAGGCAGTGAAGCCATTGGTTGCACCGGCAGTTGTGGGTGCTGCGGCGTCTGCACCGGGTACGAGCCGCTATGTTGTGCAGATCGGTGCGTATTCTGATGTTGCCAAAGCCCATGAGGCGCGTGTGAAGCTCGAAAAAGCAGGGCTTAAAACCTATACACAAGTAGTGCAGCCTAAAGAGGGCAAACGCATTCGTGTGCGCGTAGGGCCTTTTGAATCCAAGGCAGAGGCTGACAAAGTGGCTGACAAGATCAAAAAGCTCGATTTGCCCGCTGCCATTCTGGAACTCTAAGCAGCTGTGTTTGCCATTGCCACGTTGGATTGGGTGTTTGTGGGTGTACTGCTGTTTTCCATGGTAGTCGGGGCGTGGCGTGGGCTGGTCTACGAAGTGTTGTCGTTGTTGAATTGGCTGGCAGCCTTTGTGCTGGCGCAATGGCTGGCACCGTTCGCTGCGCAGCGACTGCCTTTGGGCAGCGCGAGTGAAATAGTTCGCTATGGTGCCGGCTTTGTAGCGGTTTTTGTGGCAGCCCTTTTTGTGGGCGGGTTGGTTGCGTTTTTGATTCGCAAGCTGGTTGCTGCCATTGGTCTGCGCCCCGTTGATCGTGCTTTAGGCGCCCTGTTTGGCGCCTTACGCGGCGTGGTCGTGCTGATGGCGGTCACCGTTGTTGCCGGCATGACGCCGGTAAAGACAGACGCGTGGTGGCAAGAGTCGGTGGGTGCTAAAGCTGCTACGGCGGCACTGCAAGGGCTAAAGCCTGTCATGCCCCAGGAATTTGGAAAGTATTTACCTTAAATGAGAAACAACCTATGTGCGGAATAGTTGGCGTTGTCAGCAATGCACCAGTCAATCAATTGATCTATGACGCGTTGCTGCTGCTGCAGCATCGTGGCCAGGATGCAGCCGGTATCGTGACGCAGCAGGAGCGCAAGTTCTTCATGCACAAGGCCAAGGGCATGGTGCGCGATGTGTTTCGTACACGCAATATGCGCTCGCTGCCCGGCAACTGTGGGCTGGGGCAAGTGCGCTACCCAACTGCGGGCAATGCCTTTAGCGAAGAAGAAGCACAGCCGTTTTACGTGAACGCGCCGTTCGGTATCGTGCTGGTGCACAACGGCAACCTGACCAATGCCCATGCGCTCAAGGCCGAGTTGTTCAACACCGACCATCGCCACATAAATACCGAGAGCGACTCCGAAGTTTTGCTCAACGTGTTGGCGCACGAGATCGAGCGCACCACACGCGGCTTGCCCATGCAGCCACAAGATCTGTTTGCAGCGGTGCGCAATGTGCATCGCCGCGTCAAGGGATCGTATGCAGTCATTGCATTGATTGCTGGGCATGGCGTCTTGGCGTTTCGCGATCCGTTTGGTATCCGCCCCCTGTGCATGGGTGCAAACGAAACGGGCACGGTGGTGGCCAGCGAGTCGGTGGTGCTGGAGGGCACTGGCTTTCAGTTTGACCGCAATGTGGACCCTGGCGAAGCAGTGTTCATTGCGTTGGATGGAACCGTCCACGCGCAGCAATGTGCAGACCATCCGCAGCTCAACCCCTGCATTTTTGAGTTTGTGTATTTGGCCCGCCCCGATTCGGTCATGGACAACATTTCGGTCTACCAGGCACGCCTGAATTTGGGCGAGTCATTGGCCAAACGGGTGGTGTCGACGGTGCCCCCCAATCAGATCGATGTGGTCATTCCTATCCCCGAATCCAGCCGCCCCAGTGCCGCGCAGTTGGCCCAGTTGTTAGGCTTGCCGTACCGCGAAGGCTTTGTGAAGAACCGCTATGTGGGTCGTACCTTCATCATGCCGGGTCAATCGGTGCGCAAAAAGTCGGTGCGCCAAAAGCTCAACGCCATCGCGAGCGAATTCAAGGGACGGAATGTGTTGTTGGTGGATGACTCCATTGTCCGCGGCACCACGTCTAAAGAGATTGTGCAAATGGCCCGCGACGCCGGGGCCCGCAAGGTCTACTTGGCCAGTGCAGCACCCCCTGTGCGCTACCCCAATGTCTATGGAATTGATATGCCGACCAGCAATGAACTCGTTGCGCATAACCGCAGTGTGGAAGAGATTCGCCAGATCATTGGCTGTGACGCATTGATCTACCAGGATGTTGAGGCTATGAAGAAGGCGATTGGTTCGCTCAATTCCAAAATCAGCGGCTTCGATGCTTCGTGTTTTGACGGTGTGTACGTCACCGGCGACATCACCTCGGACGACATTGCCCGCCTGAACGAAAACCGCGTGGGCGGTGAAGAAAATCAGGAAGATACCTCTCGGCTGGCTTTGCCCAATCCGGCCTGAGCCCATCGCACGTTACTGCCATGAAATCCCAGAAGCTCCCCGAAAACCTCCATCTGGACACATTGGCCGTGCGCGCTGCGCTGGAGCGCAGCCAGTACGGTGAAAACTCCGAAGCATTGTTCCTCACCAGCGGCTATGTGCAGCCCACTGCGGCTTCCAGTGCCGCGCGGTTTGCCATGGAAGAGGAAGGCTTTACATACTCCCGCGTGGGCAACCCCACTGTGGCAAGCATGGAAATGCGCCTGGCCGCACTCGAGGGCACAGAGGCTGCTATGGCCACGTCCACCGGCATGGCTGCGATCTTGTTGTTGGGCATGGCCGTGTTGCGCTCGGGTGACCATGTGTTGTGTTCGCAGTCGGTATTTGGCTCGGTCATTCCGCTGTTTAGCCGTGAATTCGCCAAGTTCGGTGTGGAGACCACGTTTGTGCCGCAAACCGATATTGCAGCGTGGAAGGCTGCTGTGCGGCCCAACACCAAATTGCTGTTCGCGGAAACCCCAACCAACCCATTGACTGAAGTATGTGACGTGCAGGCGCTGGCGGATATTGCACACAACGCAGGGGCATACCTTGCCGTGGATAACTGTTTTGCAACCCCGGTGCTGCAACGCCCAGCGCAAATGGGTGCAGACTTTATTGTTCACTCTGGCACCAAGTTTTTGGATGGGCAAGGCCGCGTCATGGCCGGTGCTATTTGCTGCACCCAAAAGCAGCGGGACGAATTATTCCTGCCGGTCATTCGCACAGCGGGCATGGTGCTTTCGCCATTTAATGCCTGGGTGCTATTGAAGGGTATGGAGACACTGGGGTTGCGTGTGAAGGCGCAGTCTGAATCCACATTGGCGCTGGCGCAATGGTTGGAGGCGCAGCCGCAGGTGGCGCGTGTCCACTACCCCGGATTAGCTAGCCACCCACAGCATGCACTGGCCATGCGCCAGCAGTCCGGCTTTGGTGGTGCCGTGCTGTCATTTGAAGTGAAGGCGGCAGATCCCGAGCAGGGGCGCAAGCGCGCGTTCCATGTGCTCGACAGTTTGCAGGTACTTTCGCTGTGTACCAACCTGGGTGACACCAAAACACTGGCGGCCCATCCCGCCAGCACCTCGCATGGCCGCCTGACCGAAGCACAACGCCAATTGGCAGGCATTGGCCAGGGCCTGATCCGTGTGGCCGTAGGCCTGGAGCATATTGAAGACTTGAAGACCGACCTGGCCCGTGGCCTCAATGGCTTGGACAGTCTGGACACCCTGTAATGACGACCACAAAAATTCGCACCCGCATCGCACCATCACCCACTGGGTTCCTGCACTTGGGCACAGCCCGTACCGCACTCTATTCATGGGCCTATGCCCGCCACTTTGGTGGTGAATTTGTGCTACGTATCGAAGACACGGACGTGGCCCGCTCCACGCAAGATTCGGTAGACCAGATTCTGGAGTCCATGCGTTGGCTGGGTTTGGAATATGACGAAGGTCCGATCTACCAAATGCAGCGCCTGGAGCGCTACAAGGCGGTGCTGGACCAATTGCTTGCCCAAGGCAAAGCCTACTATTGCTACAGCACACCCGAGGAACTGGAAGCCACGCGCGAGGCCAAACGCGCCAAGGGCGAAAAGACCTTGTATGACGGCCGCTGGCGCCCAGCACCCGGCAAGACACTACCCGCCATACCGGACGGCGTGCAACCGGTCATTCGATTCTGCAATCCAACCGATGGCGAGGTGAGCTGGGACGATCTGGTCAAGGGGCCCATCACCATCAGTAACCGCGAAATTGATGACCTCATCATCGCCCGTGCCGACGGCATTCCCACCTATAACTTTGCGGTGGTGGTAGACGATTGGGACATGCAGATCAGCCATGTATTCCGTGGTGACGAGCACATCAACAACACGCCGTGGCAAATCAATATCTTCAACGCACTGGGTGCGCCGCTACCGCAGTTTGGCCATTGCCCCGTGATCTTGGGTGACGATGGACAAAAGCTCTCCAAACGGCGGGGCGCGGTGAGTGTGACAGCCTATGAAGAAGGCGGCTACTTGCCCGAAGCGATGCTGAATTATTTGGCCCGCTTGGGTTGGAGCCATGGCGATGAAGAGCTGTTCAGCCGCGAGCAACTGGTGGCCTGGTTTGACGGCACGCACTTGAACAAAAGCCCCGCGCAATGGGACCCGGTGAAGCTGTTGTGGGTCAACGCGCAGTACATCAAACAAGCGGACAACGCCCGTTTGGCGCAACTGGTTGCCCAACAGTTGGACAAACTCAACATTACCCTTGATGCCGCAACGGTGGAAACCCACTTACCGCAAGTCTGCGCATTGCTAAAAGACCGCTGCGACACGACAGTTGCACTGGCCAGCTGGGCCGCCAAGTTTTATGGAGACGTAACGCCCGACGCGGCAGAACTGGCGCAGCATGTAACCGATGCCGTGCGCCCAGCCGTTGCGCTTTTGGCCGAGAAGCTGGCAGCATGCGCCTGGGACAAGACGTCCATCGCTGCTGTGATCAAAGAAGTGCTGACCGCCCATGCATTGAAGATGCCGCAATTGGCCATGCCAGTGCGTGTTTTGGTGATGGGTACAGCACAGACCCCATCGCTCGATGCCGTGCTGGAAATTTGCGGAAGAGAAAAAGTCATTGCAAGACTTGGCAAAGCCTAATTTATCAGGCTATAATTTGAGGCTCGGAAATTGAGAATGCTTTAAGAAGCTTTTTCAGGATTTAGGGGGTATAGCTCAGCTGGGAGAGCGCTTGCATGGCATGCAAGAGGTCAGCGGTTCGATCCCGCTTACCTCCACCAAAGTTTTCGAGAACGGATTAGTCCAAGGTTTTGACCCCATCGTCTAGAGGCCTAGGACATCACCCTTTCACGGTGAGTACCGGGGTTCGAATCCCCGTGGGGTCGCCAAGATTCGTCGCAAGATGATCGAAGCGCAAGTTGGCAACAGCATGTTTGTAAAGGCATGTACTTGGCTCGCAAGAGCGAATGGTTGCCGCTACCGGGAGCGGTAGTTCAGTTGGTTAGAATACCGGCCTGTCACGCCGGGGGTCGCGGGTTCGAGTCCCGTCCGCTCCGCCAAAATTGAAAAGCCATCAGTCGAGAGACTGGTGGCTTTTTTCTTGTCGGTCCTCCATGTGGCGTCTCAATCAGTGTGTGCTGCCGGGTGACGCGTGTTTGGCGGACAGCCGCCACAAAGACGTAACTTCCGCTGCGCGCGCGCTATGCAATGCGTCCATGGCATCGGTGGCTTTGGGGTGCAGAGGTTTGGCATCCAAGCGGCCCACTACGTCCAGGCCAGCAGATTCAATGGCCGTCAAAAGCTCCACACGGGTGCGCAGGCCCAGGTGTTCTGCTAGGTCAGAAATAATTAGCCAGCCTTCGCCCTTAGGTGCCAAATGGGTTGCCAATGTGCGCAAAAACCCCAGCAGCATTTTGCTGCCTTCGTCATACACCGCGTGTTCAATCGGTGACCCGGGGCGTGCCGGTAGCCATGGTGGGTTGCACACAATGATGTCGGCCTCGCCAGGCGGAAATAGGTTGGTCTGCAACAGTTGTACATGTTCCACGAGCCCAAGCTGCAGCAAGTTCGCACGTGCGCAGGCCAGTGCGCGTGGGTCCAGATCAGTAGCGATGATGTGGGCAATACCACTTCGCGCCATCACAGCAGCCAGCACACCCGTACCGGTGCCAATATCAAATGCCTTGCGGGTGACCGTGTGCTTCGTGTCCCTGGGTCCCGAGGTAGCGGCGAGCGCTTCAACAAGCAGTGCGATGTATTCCCCACGCTCGGGAGAAAACACGCCATAGTGCGGATAGATGCGGTTGTTGGGAGCGTGCCCCAGCGCGCCAATTTCAACGCCATTCTTGCGCCACTCATGCGCGCTGATCAGGCCCAGCAACTCACGCAGCGACGCCACTGACACACCGGCGGCTGGATCTGATGTGCCCCAGGCTTCGGTGCATGCCAGTAGCGCGTCAGGCGCACGGCGTAGCGCAATGGCGTAGTCGGCCTGGAAGGGAATCAACACCATGCCCAGCACCCGCGCGCGTTGCGCCTGGGCTTGGCGGTGCAGATTGAAGGCGCTTTGTGATGGATCGGTGGATGGTTTCTTTGCAGCGATGGCCACCTTGGCCGTTTGCTTGCGGTGGGTACGCTTGGCAGGCTGGTCCACGCGGCGTGCCATGGCCTGCAGCAATTGGCGGGCGTTCTGATAGTCGCCTTGCCAAAGCATGGCGGTGCCTTCGCAGGCCAGGCGGTACGCTACATCGGCAGTGATGGTGTCGTCGGCGAGCACCACTTTTTTGGGCGGCGGCGCGCCGCGCTCCGAGCGCCACACGGCAGAACAGGCTTGTTCCGCGTGCATCCAGTGCAATGCAGTGGGTCCTGTAGTGTGATTGTCTGAACCGAAGGCGATGGGGGCGATGGACATGGGTGATAACTGCATGGTGCGTGGCTTTCCTTTTAACAGATTGCAGCGGCAAGCTACTGGCAATGCAATGGCTTGCACGCATTCGAACAGCCATGGGCGATTAAACTGAGGCCAGTCTATTTGCCGCAATTTCGTGAATTCCTCCAACACATTTTCATCCGCACCCCTGGCCGAACGCCTTCGCCCCAAGACCTTGGGCGAGGTCATTGGCCAGCAGCACGTGCTGGGCGAGGGCATGGCGCTGCGCCTGGCATTTGAGTCGGGTCAGCCGCATAGCTGCATTCTGTGGGGGCCGCCCGGTGTCGGTAAGACGACGATTGCGCGGCTCATGGCCGACGCATTTGATGCGCAGTTCATTGCCATTAGTGCAGTGCTGGGTGGCGTAAAGGATATCCGTGAAGCGGTGGAGCAAGCGCAGGTTGCTCTGGCCCATGGTCGCCGAACCATTGTGTTTGTGGATGAAGTGCACCGCTTCAACAAGAGCCAGCAAGATGCCTTTTTGGCGCATGTGGAAAGTGGCCTTTTCACCTTTATCGGTGCCACTACTGAGAATCCGTCGTTTGAGGTGAACTCGGCGCTGCTGTCCCGTGCGGCAGTGTATGTGCTGCAACCGCTTTCAGGTGACGATCTCAAGCAAATTATTGCTGTAGCCCTCGTCAATCAAGCGATACCAGCTATAGAAAGCATAGCGGTTGATCGCTTGGTTGCCTATGCAGATGGTGACGCGCGCCGGCTGCTCAACACGCTGGAGACGCTGGCCGTGGCCGCACGGCAGCAGCATCTGGATGAAGTGACTGACGTGTGGCTGCTCAAGGTGCTAGGCGAGCGCGTGCGCCGCTACGACAAAGGCGGGGAGCAGTTCTATGACACCATCAGCGCCCTGCACAAATCGGTGCGAGGCTCAGACCCCGACGCTGCGCTGTATTGGCTGATGCGCATGCTCGATGGCGGGGCCGACCCGCGCTACATGGCCCGGCGGCTGGTACGCATGGCCAGTGAGGACATTGGCCTGGCCGACCCCCGCGCCTTGCGCATGGCGCTGGACGCGGCAGAAGTGTATGAGCGGCTGGGCACGCCCGAGGGTGAACTGGCGCTTGCGCAGTGCGTGGTGTACCTGGCGGTGGCACCCAAGTCCAACGCGGTCTACAAGGCGTTCAAAGAAGTCAAGGCCCTGATCAAACAAGACGGTTCACGCCCCGTGCCCATGCACCTGCGCAATGCCCCCACCCGGCTAATGAAAGACCTGGACTACGGCAAAGGCTACCGCTATGCGCATGACGAAGAGGGGGGCTTTGCTGCCGGTGAAAACTATTTCCCCGACGGTATGACTGCGCCCGTTTTCTACCGACCCGTTGAGCGCGGGCTGGAGATTCGGATTGCCGAGAAGTTGCGGCAGTTGCAGGCGCGCAATGCCTCAAGGTAGTGGTGATTTGGGTGCCCAGGCTTAGCAGTTTGGGCTGATTGCGGTCTGGCGTACCTTTGGGATAGCAGGGGGCATAGGAGTGTGCACGCTGTCTAGAGGAGCCGTCATTGAAAAAGGATTCCGATTTAATGTTGGCAAGTCAAAAAAAAATGGTTTTTTTGACTAAAACCGTACGTTCGTAATTCCTTGTTGTGGTGTGCCAAGTGCTGGCCCTGCCCGCATGGGTGACGCAAGCGCTTGTACAAGTTGCACATGTGACGGGCTATAGTTGGTCGCAATGCAATCCTTGCTTACGCCGAGTTGCTGCCCACATCATCGACGAAAAAGAACATCACATGACCTCAAGCGATCTCACAGCGCATCTGCAAAGTCTCAGTGACTCAGAATTGCTGTCCCGCGCCGCAGACGGTGGACTTACCGAGCATGCGCAGCAGCTGGCGGAGCAAGAACTGGTGGCGCGAGGGGTGGCCCTTCCACAGCAACGAGAGCAACAGGAAGCGGTCGAGCGTGAATACGCGGGAGACATGACCATCGTCGCCAAATACCTGTCACCGACTGAAGCGCACCTGCTCTGTTCGTGCCTCAATGCCGCAGGAATTCCGGCCGACGCTGGCGATACAAACACGGTCCAAGCGCACGCGCTCATTTCGATTGCGGTTGGTGGTGCCCGGGTGCGGGTGCCAAGCGCCTATGAGGCTGAGGCGCTAGACGTCATCGCGGCGTATAACCGGGGAGACTTCTCGCTGGATGAGAACTTTGACCCCGACGCTCTTTGATCCTATCGCTGTACTAGGGGTAAACCCAAGCGCCTGGCACTGATCCTGCTACATACCCGTGGCTACAATTCTTGTAACTAGCCCACGGCCAGAACGCGGAGAATTTCTATGGATATTTTGTTGCAGCAGATCATCAATGGTCTGGTGTTGGGCAGCATGTATGCGCTCATTGCACTGGGCTACACCATGGTGTACGGCATCATCAACCTGATCAACTTTGCCCATGGCGAGGTGATGATGGTGGGGGCGCTAACCAGCTGGTCCGTTATTCGGCTGATGCAAGAGTCCATGCCGGGTACACCGGGCTATGTCATTCTGATCATTGCCCTGCTTATTGCCTGCGTGGTGGCTGCCGTGCTGAATTTTGTGATTGAAAAAGTGGCCTACCGCCCCTTGCGCAACAGCCCCAAACTGGCCCCCTTGATCACTGCCATCGGCATGTCGATTTTGTTGCAGACATTGGCCATGATCATCTGGAAGCCAGAAAACAAGTCCTACCCCACGCTGCTGTCCAACACGCCGATAGAAATTGGGGGTGCCGTCATCTCGCCCACGCAGGTCATGATTTTGTGTTTCACCGCTGTCTCACTGGGCACGTTGATGTGGCTGGTGAACTACACCAAACTGGGGCGCGCCATGCGCGCCACGGCCGAGAACCCGCGCGTGGCGGGCTTGATGGGTGTGAAGCCCGATATGGTGATTTCGGCAACCTTTGTGATTGGCGCGGTGTTGGCGGCTATTGCCGGCGTAATGTACGCATCCAATTACGGCACAGCCCAGCACGCCATGGGGTTCCTGCCCGGCCTCAAGGCATTTACTGCCGCCGTGTTTGGCGGCATTGGCAATCTGGCCGGGGCGGTGGTTGGCGCCCTCTTGTTGGGGCTGATTGAATCCATCGGCGGTGGCTACCTGGGCGCGTGGACGGGCGGGGTGTTGGGCAGCCATTACTCCGACATTTTTGCCTTCATCGTCTTGATTATTGTGCTGACCCTGCGGCCCTCTGGTTTGCTAGGTGAGCGGGTGGCGGATCGTGCTTAAAGGGGAGCAACGCACATGAAGCAACAGCAACAAACCATCACCTATGTGCTCGCGGCCATTGCGCTGCTGGCGCTGCCTCTGGTCTTGCAGGGTTTTGGCAATGCCTGGGTACGCATTGCCGATATGGCACTGCTATTCGTCTTGTTGGCACTCGGCCTGAACATTGTGGTGGGCTATGCCGGCTTGCTAGACCTGGGCTACGTCGCTTTCTTTGCGATTGGGGCCTACATGTTTGGCCTGATGGCATCGCCCCACCTGAGTGACACCTTTCCGGTCATCAAGCAGATGTTCCCCCTAGGCCTGCACACGCCGCTCTGGGTGGTGATACCGGCGGCGGCGGGTTTGGCCGGCCTGTTTGGCGTGTTGCTGGGGGCGCCCACCCTGCGGTTGCGTGGTGACTATCTGGCCATTGTGACGCTGGGGTTTGGTGAAATCATTCGCGTGTTTTTGAACAACCTGGACCAGCCTTTCAACATCACCAATGGCCCCAAAGGCATCAGCCAGATTGATTCCATGCACTTTTTTGGGTTCGACCTAGGGAAGAAGCTGGTCGTTGGTGGCTTTGAGGTGGCATCGGTTTCGCTGTACTACTACCTGTTTCTGGCATTGGTGTTGACCAGTATTGTGATTTGCCACCGGCTTCAGTTGTCCCGCGTGGGGCGCGCATGGATGGCTATTCGCGAAGATGAAATTGCCGCCAAGGCAATGGGCATCAATACCCGCAATCTAAAGTTGTTGGCCTTTGGTATGGGTGCCACATTTGGCGGTGTCTCGGGTGCCATGTTTGCGGCGTTTCAGGGGTTCATTTCGCCCGAGTCATTCAGTCTGATGGAGTCCGTCATGATTGTTGCCATGGTGGTGCTCGGTGGTGTGGGCCATTTGCCTGGGGTTGTTTTGGGCGCTGTGCTGCTGGCGGCGCTACCCGAGGTGCTGCGCTACGTTGCAAGCGATTTGCAGAACCTGACCGGTGGTCGTCTCGATGCCTCCATCCTGCGCCAATTGCTCATTGCATTGGCCATGATCACGGTCATGCTGCTGCGGCCGCACGGGCTATGGCCTGCGCCCGCGCATGGCAAGTCGCTGAAGAACGCCAAGCCTTGAACGGAGCCACCATGACTGAAACAGCAGATACCGTCCTCAGCGTCTCCGGCGTTTCCAAGCGGTTTGGCGGATTGCAGGCACTGAGCGATGTAGGCATTCAGATCCAGCGCGGGCAGGTGTACGGCTTGATTGGCCCCAACGGCGCAGGCAAGACGACATTTTTCAACGTACTGACCGGCCTGTATACGCCCGACAGCGGCAGCTTCTCGCTAGCTGGCAAGCCCTACCAGCCAACCGCCGTGCATGCCGTGGCCAAGGCCGGTATTGCGCGCACGTTCCAAAACATCCGCCTCTTTGCCGAAATGACCGCGCTGGAAAACGTGATGGTAGGCCGCCATATTCGCACCCACTCTGGCATTTTGGGCACTGTGTTTCGCACCCCGAGCTTCAAGACCGAAGAAGCGGCCATCGCACAGCGCGCCCATGAGCTGCTGGACTATGTGGGCATTGGCAAATTTGCAGACTACAAGTCGCGCACCCTGAGCTATGGCGACCAGCGCCGCCTGGAGATCGCCCGTGCGCTGGCAACCGATCCGCAGCTGATCGCGCTGGATGAGCCCGCTGCCGGCATGAACGCCACCGAGAAAGTGATGCTGCGCGAGCTGATTGACCGCATCCGCAACGATAACCGCACCATTTTGTTGATTGAGCACGACGTGAAACTGGTCATGGGCCTGTGTGACCGTGTGACGGTGTTGGACTATGGCAAGCAAATTGCCGAAGGCACGCCGGCCGAGGTGCAGAAGAACGAGAAAGTGATTGAAGCGTATCTGGGTACCAGTGGGCACTAAGGGATAGCAGCACGCTTCAGGAGAACCAAACAATGACTACAAAGACTCTACTCAAGGTAACCGGCCTAAAGGTTGCCTATGGGGGCATTCAAGCTGTTAAGGGCGTGGATTTTGAGGTGCACGAAGGCGAACTGGTGTCGCTGATTGGCTCCAATGGCGCGGGCAAAACCACCACCATGAAGGCCATCACCGGCACGCTGCCCATCAATGCGGGCGATATCGAATACCTGGGAAAAAGCATCAAGGGCCAGGGCCCGTGGGACCTCGTCAAACAGGGCCTGGCCATGGTGCCCGAAGGGCGCGGCGTGTTCACCCGCATGACGATTGTGGAGAACCTGCAGATGGGTGCCTACATCCGCAATGACAAAGACGGCATTGCGGCGGATATGGAAAAAATGTTCGCCATCTTTCCACGCCTGCGCGAGCGCAAAGACCAGCTGGCCGGCACCATGTCGGGCGGCGAGCAGCAGATGCTGGCCATGGGCCGCGCGCTGATGAGCCGCCCCAAGGTCTTGCTGCTGGACGAGCCGTCCATGGGGCTATCACCCATCATGGTGGACAAGATTTTTGAAGTGGTGAAAGACGTCTACGCGCAGGGCGTAACCGTGCTGCTGGTGGAGCAAAACGCCAGCCGCGCGTTAGGCATTGCCAATCGCGGCTATGTGATGGAGTCGGGCCTGGTGACCATGTCGGGTAACGCGGCAGAGATGTTGAAAGACCCGCGGGTGCGGGCGGCTTATTTGGGAGAGTAGGCGATGTCGCCAGTAGATGGCGAAAATGCTATTGTTTTGGTAGCGTATAGCGCACGTTCTACGAGGGATAGCGGCATATTTCTCTCAAAAATTCTGATGAAAGCTTGATTCTCAAGCCTGCACCTTATCCGCCTCCGACGTAAACGAGTCCGCATAAAACTCTTCCGCTGGCAACAGTGCAATCGATGTGAAATCCCTGCGGGCGGATTCGATCACGATAGGCGCACCGCATGCATAGACCTGGTGTTCGCTGAGGTCAGGGAAGTCTTCCATCACCGCACGGTGCACAAAGCCCGTGCGACCAGCCCACGCGTCCTCGGCAATTGCATTCGACACCACCGGCACATAGCGCAGGTTGGGCATCGCGTTTAGCTGCTCTTGCACCCAAGCGTTCATGTACAAGTCCGCCGGGCGGCGGCCACCCCAGTACAGGGTTGTTTGCCGCGTAATTCCAACGTGCTGCATGTGCTCCAGCAGAGCCTTGATGGGCGCAAAGCCGGTGCCGGATGCCAGCAAGATGATGGGTTTGTCGGAGTCTTCGCGCAAGAAGAAGCTGCCAAAGGGGCCTTCCACCCGCAGAATTTCTTTTTCCTTCATGGCTGTGAACACATGGTCGGTAAATTTGCCGCCGGGCATGTGGCGGATATGCAGCTCCACGCCGTTTCCGGTGTGGGGCGCATTGGCCATGGAATAGCTGCGCCGTGCTCCGTCGCGCAAGAGGAATTCAATGTACTGGCCTGCGCGGTAGGCGAATGTGTCGTTGGCGGGTAGTTGCAGTTGTAGGGCTATCACGTCGTCCGACTTGCGTTCCATGCTGGCCACACGCGTCGGCATTTTCTTGATGGGCAATGCGCCTGCTTCTGTCACCTGGCGCGACTCCAACACCAGATCACTTTGGGGCACCGCGCAGCACGTGAGCACGAAACCATTCGCTTCTTCCTCGGGGCTGAGTGCTTTGGCTTGGTGGGGGCCGTGTTGCACCGTGCCTGAAATGAGCTTGCATTTGCACGATCCGCAGGCGCCGTCTTTGCACCCGTAGGGCAGCCCAATGCCTTGCCGAATGCCGGCAGCCAGCACGGCTTCACCCGGTGCCACGTCAAATGCGCGTTTGCTCGGCTCTACAAGTACGGAAAAATTTGGGCTGGCTGTCTGGCTGGGGAGCATCTTGTGGGTATCCTCGGAACTCTTCAATGTAATCGGATGTGCGATTTTGCCTTCAAACCAATCACCCCTGGGCGCACTGCCTGCGCGCTTTCGCCGTGAGCGTGTTCTGATTGTCGGTTGTGGCGACGTAGGTAGCCGCGTCGCCGTGCAATTGCGCAAACAGGTACAGCTTATGGCGTTGACGTCACAGGCCGAAAAAGTGCCTGCGCTCCGAGCCCTTGGCGTTGTGCCCTTGTATGGCAATCTGGATGATGTGGCCACTTTGCGCAGACTGTCCGGACTGGCGACACGCATCGTGCATCTGGCACCGCCGCAGTCCGAAGGGTGGGCCGATCCGCGCACGCAAGCCTTGGTGCGTGCCTTGCGGCTGCGCAGCAAGCCGGTCAGTGTGGTCTATGGTTCCACCAGCGGGGTGTACGGTGATTGCAGTGGTGTGTGGGTGGATGAGACCCGTGCGGTCCATGCTGACACGCCACGTGCCCGCCGGCGGGTGCACGCCGAAGCACAGTTGCGATTTTTCGGGTTGTCTGCAGGCGTGCGGGCTAGCATTTTGCGGATACCCGGCATTTATGCGGCAGATCGCGTGGGCGGCACACCGCGCGACCGTTTGTTGAAAGGTACCCCCGTACTGCTGGCAGCCGACGATGTGTACACCAACCATATTCATGCGGACGACTTGGCACGCGCTTGTTGCCGTGCGCTATGGAAGGGTGCGCCCCAGCGTGTCTACAACATCAATGACGACAGCGCCATGAAGATGGGCGATTATTTTGATCTGGCCGCTGATTTGTACGGCATGGCCCGGCCCCCGCGCATTGCACGTGAAGGTGCGTCGGCCCAATTGCCGCTGATGCTACTGAGCTTTATGAACGAATCGCGGCGCATGGTGAACACGCGCATGAAGCGCGAGTTAGGGTTGGTCTTGCGTTACCCCACCGTGGCTACTGGTTTGGTCTAGCGGTGTGGCTAAGTCTGGTGCTGGATACGCAAACAACAGCAGCTCCCAGACCACCCAGCTGCACACCAGCGTGATAGGGGCAGCCCACAGCGCATCACTGAGCCAATGGTCGCCAGCAGCCACCCGCGAAAATCCGATGAAGCTGCCTGCAGCCGCGCCAGCCACAGCCCAAGCGACACGGCGCTTGCGTTGCACCAACATGACCGATGCCAAAAAGAAACCGCACGCCACGTGGCCGCTGACAAATGAGCAGTTGTTGTTGCACTGGTCAGCCATGACGGCAGCGCGGGTGAACTGTTGGGTGCCGCCAAAGTTTTCCACTTGGTAGGGGCGGGCGCGTTGCCAGTGTTCTTTGAATCCGCTGTTGACCAAAAGACCTGGCCCCAGCGCTCCCGCCAACACCCAAAACGAAAAAAACAGTCGCCATGGTTTGCCACTGGCGCGCACGCTGGCCCACACCCAGCCGGCCAAGGCCAGAAATACGGACCCACGAAACACTGCGGGAATGTACAGGTTGATCAACTCCACCCACCACCACGCTTCAACGTCCGTGTGCGCTGCAGGTGGGAAAAACAGGGCTGCCGTCTTGAGATCCAGCGCCGTCCATACTGTGGGAATCAGCGCTAAAACCACGGTAATACCCAGAAACCACCAGAACAGTGTGGGCGTGGCGTGGCGGGTCGTTGAAGGGCTTGGGCTGGGTAACATGGATAGCGCGGGGGATGGAGGAGCAATTGTCTGCGAAAATCCGGGGCAGGTATTATTCAGAACCCATTTAGCGAACCCAACCCCATGACCATTCTTGTGACCGGCGGCGCCGGATTTATTGGCTCCAACTACGTGTTGGATTGGCTGGCCCAGTCGGATGAAACTGTGGTGAATCTGGATAAGCTGAGCTATGCAGGTAATCTGCAAAACCTGGCCAGCCTGCAAGACAACCCGCGCCATGTTTTCGTCAAGGGCGATATTGGCGATGCCGCGTTGGTTCCCACGCTGCTAGCCCAGTACCAGCCGCGCGCCGTGGTGAACTTTGCGGCAGAGTCCCATGTGGACCGCTCCATCCACGGCCCTGGTGAGTTTGTACAAAACAATATTGTGGGCACCTACCAGTTGCTCGAGTCCGTGCGTGGCTACTGGAGCGCCTTGCCCGCTACCGCCAAGGCAGACTTCCGCTTTCTCCATGTCTCCACAGACGAGGTGTACGGTTCATTGTCAAAAACAGACCCAGCCTTCACAGAATCCAATGCCTTTGAGCCCAACAGCCCTTACAGCGCCAGCAAGGCCGCCAGCGACCACCTGGTGCGCGCCTGGCACCACACCTACGGTCTACCGGTGCTCACCACCAATTGCTCTAACAATTACGGCCCTTACCATTTCCCCGAAAAACTCATTCCGCTTGTCATCGTGAACGCGCTGGCTGGCAAAACATTGCCGGTGTATGGTGATGGTCAGCAGATTCGCGACTGGTTGTATGTCAAAGACCATTGCAGCGCCATCCGCCGCGTGCTCGAAGGCGGCAAGCCCGGTGAAACCTACAACGTGGGTGGCTGGAACGAAAAGGCCAACTTGGACATCGTGCGCACCATCTGCGGCTTGCTGGACAACTTGCAGCCGCGCGCCGATGGCAAGCCCTATGCGGACCAAATCGCCTTTGTGACCGACCGCCCCGGCCATGACCGCCGCTACGCTATTGACGCCCGCAAGATTGAGGCTGAACTGGGCTGGAAGCCCGCCGAGTCCTTCGACACCGGCATCGCCAAGACTGTTGCCTGGTATTTGTCGAACCAAGAATGGGTGGCTAACGTGCAAAGCGGTGGCTACCGCGACTGGGTGCAAACCCAATACGGTGCCGCAGTGACACAGCCAGCAGCCACAGCATGAAGATCCTCCTATTGGGCACCGATGGACAGGTCGGCTGGGAGCTGCAGCGCAGTCTGGCCCCGCTGGGCGAACTGGTGGTGATGGGGCTGGATAGGACCACCAACCCTGGCGGCCTGAGCGGCGATTTCACGCAACTGGACGCACTGGCAGAAACTGTGCGAGCGGTGCGACCAGACGTTATCGTCAATGCAGCCGCCCACACGGCTGTGGACAAGGCCGAAAGCGAACCCGAATTCGCTCGCTTGCTCAACGCGCAGGCACCCGGAGTGCTGGCCGATGAGGCGGAAAAACTGGGCGCCTGGCTGATTCACTACAGCACCGATTACGTGTTTGACGGCAGTGGTGACAAGCCCTGGAAAGAGGGTGATGCCACCGGCCCACTCAGCGTATACGGACAAACCAAGCTGGAAGGTGAACAAGCAGTAGCCCGCTGCCAGCGCCATCTGATTTTTCGCACCAGCTGGGTCTACGCTGCGCGGGGTGGCAATTTTGCCAAGACCATGCTGCGTTTGGCAAAAGAGCGTGAAACGCTGCAGGTCATTGACGACCAGTACGGTGCCCCCACGGGTGCCGATTTGATCGCCGATGTAACGGCCCATGCGATTCGCCACGTCAGGGCGGCTGCGGGCGGCGGTGATGTGGCCCTGGCTGGCATCTACAACTTGGTTGCTGGCGGCGTTACCACCTGGCATGCATATGCAAAACACGTCGTAGCCCTCGCAGAATCTGCACAACCAGCTATTAAAATAGTAGCAAAAGAAATCAAGGCCGTTCCTACCTCGGCCTTTCCCACACCGGCCAAGCGTCCCCACAATTCGCGGCTAGACACCACCAAGCTGCAAACCACATTCGGCCTGACATTGCCCGCCTGGCAGGCAGGCGTGAACCGCATGCTGACCGAAATTAGTTGAGATTGAACGAGAAACTGACCATGGCTGAAACCAATACACACGCTGCCAAATCGGCGACAACTTCCCGCAAGGGCATCATCTTGGCTGGCGGCTCGGGCACACGTCTGCACCCCGCCACTCTGGCCATGAGCAAGCAGCTTTTGCCGGTGTATGACAAGCCCATGATTTACTACCCACTCAGTACCTTGCTGTTGGCCGGTATTCGCGACATTCTCATCATCAGCACGCCGCAAGATACGCCGCGTTTTGTGCAGCTGCTGGGCGACGGAAGCCAGTGGGGCATCAATCTGCAATACGCCGTGCAGCCCAGCCCCGATGGTTTGGCGCAAGCCTTCATCATTGGCGACCAGTTCATTGGCAACAGTGACAGCGCGCTGGTGCTGGGCGACAACATTTTCTACGGTCATGACTTGCAGATTTTGTTGCGCAACGCCGATGCGCAAACGCAGGGCGCCACCGTATTTGCCTACCACGTGCAAGACCCCGAGCGCTATGGCGTGGTCGCGTTTGACGCGTCTGGCAAGGCCCGCAGCATTGAAGAAAAACCCGTCAAGCCGCAAAGCAATTACGCGGTGACCGGCTTGTATTTCTATGACAACCAGGTGGTGGACATTGCCAAGGCTGTCAAACCCAGCCCACGGGGCGAGCTGGAAATCACTGCCGTTAACCAGGCCTACCTGGACTTAGGACAGCTCAGCGTGCAGATCATGCAGCGCGGCTATGCGTGGCTGGACACCGGCACGCATGACAGCCTGCTGGAAGCCGGCCAGTTCATTGCCACGCTGGAGCGCCGCCAGGGTCTCAAGATTGCGTGCCTGGAAGAAATTTGCTGGCGCAATGGCTTTATCGGCAGTGAGCAGCTGGCCAAGCTCGCGCAACCCTTGGCCAAGAATGGCTACGGCCAGTATTTGCAAGGCCTGCTCAAAGAAGGATCGAACCCATGAAGGTCACGCGAACTGAAATCCCCGAAGTGCTGCTGATTGAGCCGCGCGTGTTTGGCGACGACCGGGGTTTCTTTTTTGAAAGCTTCAATGCACGGTCGTTTGCCGCCGCCAGCGGGCTCGATGTGCAGTTTGTGCAGGACAACCATTCCCGCTCTGCCAAAGGCGTGCTGCGTGGCTTGCACTACCAGATCCAGCAGGCGCAGGGCAAGCTGGTGCGCGTGACCGCTGGCGAAGTGTTTGACGTTGCGGTGGATATACGCCGCTCTTCGCCCACCTTTGGCAAATGGGTGGGTGCCATTTTGTCTGAGCAAAACAAGGCGCAGTTTTGGGTGCCACCCGGTTTTGCACACGGCTTTGTAGTGCTGTCAGATGCGGCCGAGTTTTTGTACAAAACTACCGACTACTATGCGCCTGAGCATGAGCAGTGCATTGCCTGGAATGACCCGTTTCTGAACATTGCCTGGCCCGATATGGGCGAAGCACCCAAGCTGTCGGCCAAAGATGCGGCCGGCAATCTGTGGGCCAATGCCCGGTTTTTTGACTAGAGATCCACTATGGCACGTTGTCACCTGAACCCTGTGTTGTCTGCGCTGTTGGCAGCGGCACTGTTGAGTGCATGCGCCGTAGCTCCTTCCAACACACCATCGTCGGCAGCGAAGGGCGCTACTACCCCTTCTGCGCCCCAAACGCCACCTGTGGCACCCGTACCCCCGGCTCCGGTTGTATTGGCCTTGGCTGGCACGGAGTGGGTCGCCTTTGCTATCAGTGGCAAAGCCGAGGTGTTGGCTCCCAAGCCCAGGCTGCGGTGGCTCAGTGCCGACAAAGTGTCGGGCACGGGTGGTTGCAATGGATTCGCTGGCCCCGCGGTTGTGGGGCCCGATACCTTGCGCCTAGGCCCTTTGGCTTCTACCGGTCGGGCCTGCCTCAGCATGCCGGGTTCGCAGGAAGACCGGTACTTCAAGGCACTGGAAGACACCCGCAAGGCACGGGTTGAGGGCGACCAGTTGGTGTTGATGGACGAGTCTGGCAAACAGCTGGTGCGTTTTTTGAAGGCACCCTGAATTATTGGCCGGTGGTAATGATGGATGGCCCCATATCCTGAAATGGCCCCAGTGGATTGGTGCTGATCTCCACTTCATTGATATCCGGTTGGCCACCCCAACCCCGGTACACCACCACATCATTCACCAGCAGTACCAAGCCTTTGAACCGCCACCCGGTGGTTTCGGTTTTGCGGTTGAAATTGGCAAAATCGGTCCAGAAATTACCCGTACGCGCCTTGGTAAGGCTGGCCGCGCTGAATTCCCAACCTTTGCAGGAACTCTTTGCGTTGATACAGGCCACGATGCCAGGGTCCAGGTCATCCTTGGCCATTACGCTGCCATTGACCATGCGGCGCACCACATCTGCGTGGGTCAAAATGACCGTATTGGGTTGCTTGGCGGGTATCAGGCCCTTCTCTGTCAGTGCCTGTAAATTGCTGGTGCGTGGCACCAGGCTTTCAATGGCATTCTTGGCTTCTTCAAAACTTTGGAAGGTGGGCGATTGCGATACCGTCTTGGGCAACAGGGAGCTACAACCGCCGGTGGACAGCGCCAGAGCTATCCAGGTAGCCAGAACAAGAAACCGATGCCAGGACAGGTATTGGGTGTTCATGTTGATGTTGGCGTTGTAGCGCCATCCAAATCAGTGAAAGAACCGTATAAACCTTTTCGACAATCGCAGCTTAGCCACTTTATTGCGACTTGGATAAAAAAGGAAAACCCGAAAAGAAAAAAGCCGCACAATCTTTTGGACTGTGCGGCTTTATCTGTGGTGCCCGGGGCCGGAATCGAACCGGCACGCCTTGCGGCGCGGGATTTTGAGTCCCGTGCGTCTACCAATTCCACCACCCGGGCGACGCAAAAACTGAAGACCTAAATTATGGCACATTTACGGGCATGAAATATCCAACTATTGAAGATGCGATCGGAAAAACTCCTTTGGTCGCCTTGCAGCGTATCGGCGCTACAGAAAACACCACGCACAACAACTTGATTTTGGGCAAGCTAGAGGGCAACAACCCTGCCGGTTCGGTGAAAGACCGGCCAGCTCTATCCATGATCCAGCGGGCGCAGGAGCGGGGCGAGATCAAACCCGGCGACACACTGATCGAAGCCACCTCGGGCAACACCGGCATTGCGCTGGCCATGGCGGCGGCCATCAAGGGCTACCACATGGTGCTCATCATGCCGGAGGACTTGTCCATCGAGCGGGTGCAAACCATGAAGGCCTTTGGCGCGGAACTGATCCTCACGCCCAAGAGCGGCGGCATGGAATATGCCCGTGACCTGGCAGAGCAAATGAAGCGCGATGGCAAAGGCGTGGTGCTGGACCAGTTTGCCAACGCCGACAACCCGCGCATCCACTACGAGACCACCGGCCCCGAGATATGGGAGCAAACCGGCGGCAAGATCACCCACTTTGTGTCCGCCATGGGCACCACCGGCACCATCACCGGCGTGGGGCGCTTTTTGAAAGAGAAGAACCCCGCCATCCGCATCGTTGGTGCCCAGCCCTCAGAGGGCTCGCGCATACCCGGTATTCGCAAATGGCCGCAAGAATACCTACCCAAGATTTATGACCCCGCCAACGTGGATGAACTGGTCTACGTGAGCCAGTCGGATGCCGAAGACATGTGCCGCCGCCTGGCGCGCGAAGAGGGCATATTTGGTGGCATCTCCGCCGCCGGTGCTTGCTGGGTGGCGCAAGACATTGCCCGCCGCGAGCAGGATGCAACTATCGTTTTTATTGTGTGCGACCGGGGCGACCGTTACCTGTCCACCGGCGTGTTCCCCGCGTGATGCGGCACGCCAACAGGCATACTCCCCCATTCACCGTATTTGCCCAGCAGGATTGACACTATGCAGACCGACAAAGAAATTGACACCCGTGGCCTGAACTGCCCCTTGCCCATTCTGAAAGCCAAAAAGGCCCTATCCGAAATGTCCACCGGCCAAACCCTCAAAGTAGTCTCCACCGACGCCGGGTCCATGCGCGACTTTCAGGCGTTTGCCAAGCAGACGGGGAATGAACTGATTGAGCAGGAGACAGTGGATGGGGAGTATGTGCATGTGTTGCGGCGGCGGTGAACGCATCCCGGATTCGACGTCTTCAACTATTCGCCAGAATTTACGACACGATTGAGAGCGATGGCAATGACTTCAGTATCTTTTGCAATTGACTGCAATCCTAGGCGGCATGGGCCTGACCGCATGTATGGCGTCAACGAGAGTGCTTCCAGTTTATTTCGTCGTCTAGCTTGGGAACGCCAGGATAGGCGCTCGGCTGCATTACGTTAGACCAATAAGCATGGCTCGAATCAATCTCTTCGCATTGGCCGCAGTGTCATTTGCAACTGAGGCATTCGCCTTTCAACCATGCCCAGCTGGCACGCATCCATGTGCTTCGCCCTCACAGGTTCTGCTGTTGATTGTCTTGCCAAGCCTTGTATTGTTCGGCGCAGCAATGCTTGCAAAACAAAGAATTCAACGGGTGTGGCTAAGACAGACCACCATTACTTTTGTTGGTGGCCTTTGGCTGTTCTGGTTGCTTATTCTTCTCGCCGCATTTGGTGCAATTCTCGCACAATGCTCAGGTAGTTGCTGGTATGGCTCTTTCAGATAAAGCGTGGTCTAAGGGGTACGTCGAATGGACCCGCAACGGCGGCCGGCATGGTCGCCATTCTTCACCACTGAGTGCGCCGTTGCGGCCCATTCACGGCCAACGTTCGGGGTCAAGAATAGTATTCCGTTTTCACCCGTTTATCGCGAACGTTTCAAAGAACAATTGCTGATGTAGTTGTTTAGGACTCTCCACTCGACATCAGGAAAACTCCATGCCCCGCACCCTCATCAGCTCTGGCTCCACATTTGAATCAGAAATCGGCTATAGCCGTGCAGTTGTTCAAGGCGATTGGGTTTTCGTCTCGGGTACCACCGGGTTCGACTATTCCCACATGACGATCTCGGATGATCTGCAGGAGCAGACAGAGCAATGTTTGAAGAACATCCAAGCTTCACTGGAGCAAGCTGGTTCAGGACTGCACGATGTTGTGCGCGTGACCTATATGTTGCCCAATGCGGGTGACTTTCCGCAGTGCTGGCCTGTGCTGCGCAAGTATTTTGGCGAGATCCGCCCTGCTGCCACGATGATTTCAGCAGGCCTTGTCGATCCTCGCATGAAGATCGAAATCGAAGTCACTGCGCTCAAACAAGCATCGTAAGCAACAGCTTGGGGGTCCTGGCACCCGCATCACCCCAACCGCGCCAACTGCTCTCGCATCTTCTCCAACGTAGCCGCAAAGTCAGCCACACGCTTACGCTCTTGCTCCAGTACCGCAGGCGGGGCTTTGGCTACAAAGGCTTCGTTGGATAGCTTGGTTTGGGCCTTGCCAATTTGATCTTCCAGGCGGGCCACTTCCTTACCCAGGCGAATCTTCTCGGCGGCTACGTCCACTTCCATGTGCAGGCACACGCGGGCTTCACCGACCACGGCCACGGGGGCGGCTTGGGCTGCGGCTTGCCATGCGGCTTCGTCGTCAAACAGGCGCACTTCGTTGAGTTTGGCCAGGGCCTGTAGTACGGGCGCAGCGCTTTGCAGGAATTCGCGCTCTGTTGCAGTCTGCGCCACAACGAACAGCGGCAACCGGGTGGAGGGTGACACGTTCATCTCGCCGCGCAGGTTGCGGCAGGCGTCCACCAATTGTTTGAGCTTGGCGACATAGGCTATGGCGTCTTCATCAATGCGCTCGGGCTGGCTGATGGGGTACGCGGCAACGCTGATGGACGGGCCGTGCTGGCCCGGTGTGTCGGCGAGCGCAGGGTAGCGGCCTGCTACGGGTGCCACCTGCTGCCACAGTGCCTCGGTAATGAAGGGGGTGATGGGGTGTGCCAGGCGCAGCAGGGTCTCTAGTGTGCGGATCAGGGTGCGGCGGGTGGCGCGTTGCTGCGCGGGGGTGCCGGTTTGGATTTGCACCTTGGCAATCTCCAGGTACCAGTCGCAAAACTCGTTCCACGCAAAGTCGTAAATCGTGTTGGCCACGTTGTCCAAGCGGTAGTCTGCAAAGCCTTGGGCTACATCGGTTTCGGCCTTTTGCAATAGCGAAACGATCCAGCGGTCGGCCTCGCTAAATGCCAGATAACCGTGGGCCTCGCCACCTACGGCGCACTGTTCTTTGCTGTGTTCTTGCAAGCCGCAGTCCTGGCCTTCGCAGTTCATCAGCACAAAGCGGGTGGCGTTCCACAGCTTGTTGCAAAAGTTGCGGTAGCCCTCGCAGCGCTTGCTGTCGAAGTTGACGCTGCGGCCCAGCGATGCCAACGCGGCAAACGTGAAGCGCAAAGCGTCTGCGCCGTAGGCCGGAATGCCATCAGGGAATTCTTTTTCAGTTTCCTTGCGGACACGTGGCGCGGTCTCGGGCTTGCGTAAGCCGGTCGAGCGCTTGTCCAACAGGGGGCCGAGCTCGATGCCGTCGATCAGGTCCACAGGGTCGAGCACATTGCCTTCGGCTTTACTCATTTTTTTGCCTTGCGCGTCTTTCACCAGGCCGTGGATGTAGACGTGTTTGAAGGGGACGCGGCCGGTGAAGTGCGTGGTCATCATGATCATGCGGGCGACCCAGAAGAAAATGATGTCGTAGCCGGTGACCAATACGCTGGAAGGCAGGTACAGGTCGTAGTCTGCTAACGCGTTGGTGTTGGTGTCGGCCCCGCTGCCGAGCGTGCCGGAACCGGCCTTGCTCATGCGTGCTTCGCCCGCAAAATCGCTGCGTCCGGCTCCGGCACGCTCGCCAGCTGCGTTGTCGCTGTTGCCCCAGCCCATGGTTGAGAAAGGGACTAAAGCGCTGGAGTACCACGTGTCCAACACATCTTCATCGCGGCGCAGTGTTTTGCCCGGTGCCTGGGCCTGTGCGTCGGCCGCGTTGCGGGCCACATAGACCTTGCCATCTTCGTCGTACCACGCCGGAATCTGGTGGCCCCACCACAGTTGGCGGCTGATGCACCAGTCGGTGATGTTGTTCATCCACTGGTTGTAGGTGTTGATCCAGTTCTCGGGCACAAAACGCACCTCGCCCGATTGCACCGCGTCGATGGCTTTTTGGGCGATGGATTTACCGGTGGCATCTTGCGGGCTCACCTTGTTCATCGCTACAAACCATTGGTCGGTGAGCATGGGCTCAATCACTTGGCCGGTGCGGGCGCAGCGCGGCACCATCAGCTTGTGTTTTTTTACTTCGACCAGGAAGCCACCGGCGTCCAGATCGGCGACCACTTTTTTGCGCGCCACAAAGCGGTCCAGCCCTTGGTAGGCGGCGGGTGCGTTTTCGTTGATCTTGGCGTCCAGCGTCAGCACACAAATCATGGGCAGCTTGTGGCGCTGGCCCACGGCGTAGTCGTTTTGGTCGTGGGCGGGGGTGACCTTGACCACGCCAGTGCCAAAGGCCTTGTCCACGTAGTCGTCGGCAATCACGGGGATGGTGCGGTTGCACAGGGGCAGTGTCACCATTTTGCCGATGAGGGCCGCGTAGCGCTCGTCTTCGGGGTGCACCATCACGGCCACGTCGCCCAGCATGGTCTCGGGGCGGGTGGTGGCTACGGTGATGTCACCAGAGCCATCGGTCAGGGGGTAACGGATGTGCCACAGTGAGCCGTCTTCCTCTTCGCTCTCCACCTCCAGATCGCTCACTGCGCTTTGCAAAATCGGGTCCCAGTTGACCAGGCGCTTGCCACGGTAGATCAGGCCCTGCTCGTACAACTGCACAAAGGTTTCGGTTACCGTTTTGGACAGCTTGTCGTCCATGGTGAAGTATTCGCGGCTCCAGTCCACGCTGTCGCCCATGCGGCGCATTTGGGTGGTGATGGTGTTGCCGCTTTTTTCTTTCCATTCCCACACTTTTTTTACAAAGGCTTCGCGGCCCAGGTCGTGGCGGCTGACTTTTTGGTCTTGCAACTGGCGCTCTACGACGATCTGGGTGGCAATGCCAGCGTGGTCGGTGCCGGGAATCCAGGCCGTGTTGGCACCCATCATGCGGTGGTAGCGGGTGAGGCTGTCCATGATGGTCTGGTTGAATGCATGGCCCATGTGCAGGGTGCCGGTCACATTGGGAGGTGGCAACTGGATGGCGAACGATGGCGCATCCGCCTTGGGCGCTTGTGTGCCCCGGTAGCCAGCCACGCCGTAGCCGCGCTTTTCCCACTCGGGGCCCCACTGGGCTTCTAGCGCTGCGGGCTCGAATGATTTGGAAAGCGATTGCAGGCCGGGTTGGAGGGGTTGGGTTGCTGGAGCGGTGGGTGTGGAAGCGGAGTCGGTCATGTGCGGGTCATTTCTGTCAGAGCAGGTGATTTTACCGGGCCAACTGAGCGCAAGGCAGCGCTCGGTTGGCCCGCCTGCGTGCTATAAAGGTTTGTCGTCAGACGGCGCGTCCTATTCCGGGTGACGCGCCACACTAAGGAGAACAACGATGCAAGTACAAGTTCATACCGATGACCACATTCAAGGTGGTGAGTCGCTCGCCCAATGGGTGCAGGATGAAGTCAAAACCCATTTGAGCCGCTTTACAGAGTACCTGACCCGCGTAGAAGTATTTCTGTCGGACCTGGACGCTGGCAAATCAGGTGCCAACGACAAGCGTTGCCGCTTGGAAGGTCGCGTGGCCGGTCGGCAGCCCGTGTCGGTTACGGCCGATGCTGACAAAATGGCCGCCGCAGTGACGGCTGCGCTGGACAAGCTGACCCGCGTGCTGGACACCGATCTGGGCCGCGCCAAAGACAAAAACGGCCGCGACACTATTCGCGCGGCGCAAGAATAGGGCGGTCCATGATGCCGGTAGCACGTGCGCGGCGGGTGGTGCCGTGATTCGCACCCGTGGCTTGTGCTACCAGTACCCCCAAGGTCCGCAACTTGCGTTTGCGGATGTAGATGTGCCGCAAGGCGGGGTGCTGCTGTTGTGCGGCCCTTCAGGCTGCGGCAAATCAACGTGGCTGGCATTGGCGGCGGCATTGGTTGCACCTACGGCGGGCAGCATCACGGTGGCGGGGCAGGCGTTGGATGCTATTAAATCAGTAGCTGCTGACGCTTGGCGGTCGAGGGCTATCGGCTATTTACCGCAAAAGCTGCACCTGAGTGCGGCGCTCAGCGTTTACCAAAACCTGGCGATGGCGCAGTGGGCAGCCGGCCAGACCGAAGATGCTCAGCGCATCCACCACGCCTTGCAAGCGCTGGATGTGGACGAATTGGCGGGCCGCAAGCCGGGCCATCTCTCAGGCGGGCAGGCGCAGCGCGTGGCGCTGGCACGGGCTGTACTGTTGCAGCCGCAGGTTATTTTGGCGGATGAACCCACCGCTAGCCTTGATGACGACACCGCCGCCGATGCCGTAGGCTTGTTGCTGACCGCGGCCAGGGTGCACGGTGCTACGCTGGTCATCGCTACACACGATGCGCGGGTGGCTGCGCTGATTCCGCCCGGTGTTGATGGCCAAAATGGCTTTCAGCCCTTGAATTTAGTGCGCAACAAGCTATGAAAACGCTAGCGCTCTCCTGGCACTACCTGTGGTCCCGCCCGCTGGGTGCGGCACTGAACGTGCTGCTGTTGAGCCTGGGGTTGGCATCCATCACCTTTTTGCTACTGGTGGGCCATCAGCTCAGCCAGGCGTTTGAACGCGACCTGGCAGGCATTGACGTAGTGGTGGGTGCTAAAGGCAGCCCCTTGCAGCTCATTTTGAGTGGTGTGCTGCACATTGATGTGCCGCCGGGCAACGTACCCTTGCAAGCGGTGCGGCAGCTTGCGCAGCACCCGCTGGTGGCCCGCGTCATTCCCATCAGCCTGGGGGATAGTTTGCAGCGCTACCGCATTGTCGGTACGTCGCTGGACTACATCGACTTGTATGGGGCAAAAATTGCCCGGGGCCAGGTGTGGAGCCAGCCCATGCAAGTGGTGCTGGGTGCTACCGCTGCTGCGCAGTTGCGTGTGGGTCTGGGGCAGACGTTTGCGGGCAGCCATGGGCTAGGCGCGGGTGGGCATGCACATGGCGACGGCGCTTACACCGTGGTGGGCATTCTGGCTCCCAGCGGCGGTGTGCTGGATCGCTTGATCCTGACTGACGTGGCATCCGTGTGGCAGGTGCATGAAAGCAATGCCGATGACCACCCCGATGACCATGCGGGCGAACACCAGCAAGCCAAAGACGCCGCACGTGAAGTGACCATGGCACTGGTGCAATACAAGACGCCACTGGCCGCTGTCAGCTTCCCCCGATTTGTCAACACCACTACGCCCATGCAGGCTGCTGCACCGGCGGTGGAGATTACCCGCTTGCTCCATATGCTCGGGCTAGGCACTGACGTGCTGCGCGCATTTGCCGGGGTATTGTTGTTCACTGCTGCGCTGAGCGTGTTTATTGCCCTCTGGAGTGCCGTACGGGAGCGCCGGGCAGACCTGGCGCTGCTGCGCCTGTTGGGTGCTTCGCCAGCGAAGGTGGCCGCACTGCTGCTGAGTGAAGCCTTGTGGCTGGGGCTCTTAGCCGCTGCACTGGGCCTTGTGCTGGGTCAGGCCTTTGTGGTGGCGCTGGCGTGGTTTTTAAGACTGGATAGCTCGCTGTTGGTGGGTGGCTTGGTCTGGTTGCCGGAGTTGGCGGTGGTGCCAGCGCTGGCGCTGGGCGTATCCTTAGGGGCGGCACTGCTGCCCGCGCTGGGTGCCTACCGGCTAGGCGTGCTGACGCTGTTGCAGGAACGGTAGACGTGGTGCAGCTTTTGGAAGATTCAGGACGGATGCTTTATGAAGAATAGACACTTAGCCCTCGTATTCATTGACTTTATTGCTACGTTTGTTATAGCAATTGCCTCGCTGAGTGCTAGTTTGTTGCCTATGGGTGTGCAAGCGCAGACTGCCGCGGCACCGTTGTCTGGCATTGCGTCGGGCACGGGGGCGGGTGTGCACAGCCCCAACAGCCCGTTTGCGCCGCTACAAGAGCGATCAGACGTATTGCCATGGTCGCTGCTGACCGACGTGAAGACCAAAGTGGAGAAGAACCGCATTCTGCCGATCTTCTCGGCCCCGGTGATGGCGCTCAACCAGAAGAGTCAACGCGTGCAGGGCTTCATGATGCCGCTCGAGCCGGGCGAGAAGCAGCGGCACTTTTTGCTCAGTTCTGTACCGCTCACGTGTTCGTTTTGTGTACCCGGCGGGCCGGAGAGCATGGTCGAAGTCAAGACCAAGACACCCGTCAAGTACTCGATGGAACCGGTGGTCGTAGAGGGGCAGTTTGCCGTGCTGAAAGATGATCCCAATGGGCTCTACTACCGCATCAATGATGCGACGCCCATCAAGTAGAGCCGCTGTTGCCAGGTCCTGTATGTCACGGAAGCGTGACGATATTGTGCAGAGCTTCAGTAGGGTAGTAGTTGTGGTGGCTTTTCAAAAACTCGCCGCTTTTTGCAGCGCGTTTGAACATCGCAACCAGCACGTCGTGGTCGGCAACGCTGAGTGAGCGGCGGGAAATGTAGACCCCGCTGTCAACGCGCGGCAAGCCTTCCAAAGCGTTGCTGTGCAGTGGTATGCGTGTTCCCAGTTTCAAGGCTTCTGCTTGCATCGCGGTTTGCATCAGGTGGGGCGGCAAGATGGTGAAATCTGCGCGTTTGGCAAGCAGCATGCGGGCCACTGTCTGTAGGTCAGGAACCAAATCAATTCGACCCTCCTTGCCCAATTCGGCAATCAAGGACTGGTATTCCGTACCAAAAGTAAAACTGCGCACTACGACACCACGCACGGCTTTGTTGAGCAGCAATTCCTGCACGGATGTGATGTGGCTAGGACCGTCCTTGATTGTGATCCACATCGGCAGTACCTTGATCAACGGTACAAATGTGGCAACCTTCGCGCGCTCCGGAACATAGCTGGCGGGAATGACCATGTCAGATGTCCCGCGTTCAAAGAACATGTCGTCGGACCGTGCGCGTGGATAGTCAACAAAATTGAACGTACAACCCGCTTTTGCCCCCAGGTTGCGTAATGCATCAGGGTACACCCCCGACACGGTTGTGCCGTTCACTATCACGGCTTGCCCAATATTGGATACGGGAACCAAGATGCTGCGGCTACATGCGGCACGAGCCAAGACCGGTTCAGACAGTGCCAAGCACAACAGGCTAGCGCGTACGATTGATTGCATGCCACACATACATCGATACGAGGTTTATGCTTGGTTTCTGGATCCGGGGAAGTGGGCCATGTATGACTCCGAATGGACGCTTGTATCAGGCATCTTTGATATGGGTGGTGGTGGCGTGAAACGATGAGGTTTTGGGCAACACCAGCGTAAATGTCGCGCCTCTATCGGGTGCACTTTGGAGCTCTATGGTGCCCCCCAAAGGACCTGTGACAAGGTTGTAGCACACGCTCATTCCAAGGCCACTGCCGCCTTTACCGAGCTTGGTTGTAAAGAATGGATCAAAAACCC